>ENA-ORSQ01000853-ORSQ01000853.1-human-gut-metagenome-genome-assembly--contig:-NODE-853-length-18245-cov-6.767730_pt1 | contig 18245 bp, 14 predicted proteins | sample MGYA00241900_ERZ509164 | MGnify/ENA primary metagenome ERZ509164 (study PRJEB26280, sample SAMEA2338807) | human gut metagenome | biome: human gut; feature: human-associated habitat; material: faeces...
GCGGCACGCACAGCACGGCGACCACCGGCTTGTGCGCCGCACAGAAGCTTTCCAGCTCGGACAGTGGGCGGATGGTTACGCCGCTGATCTCCTTGCCCTCCAGGGCGGGGTTGATATCAAACGCGGCAATCAGCTTGTAGCCGTTGGTATCGCGGCTGATAAAGCTGGAGACCGCCGTGCCCAGGCGGCCAGCACCGATCAGCACGGTAGGCAGCAGCTCGCCGTTGCCAAACAGCAGTTTGCCAATCTCGGTAAGCAGCACATCCACCTTGTAGCCGATGCCCTGCTGGCCAAAACCGCCAAAGCAGTTGAAATCCTGCCGCACCTGGCTGGCGGTGGTGCCCATCATGCGGGCCAGCTCGCTGGAAGAAATTTTATCACGCCCATCTGCCTGCAGGTTGCTCAAGTAGCGGTAATATTTGGGCAGCCGCTTGATCACGGGCAACGATGCTTTGTTTTGCATTGTTGATGACATAAAGACTAATCTCCCGTTCTCCGGGCAGGGGTAAAGGGAACACCCTGCCTCTTGTGTGATTCCGATGTAAATTCTAGTAAAAGTATAATCAATCTTGTGCCGATTGTCAATTTTTTATCTAAGTTTTTCCGCGCTTTTTTTGCCCAGTCGCGCCCCTCTGTGCATAAAAAAGCGTACCAGCGGGGCATACTGTCAGGGTATAGCCGGGTTTTGCACTGCCCGGCGCACCGATTCTGTCGGAAGGAAAGGACCCCCGCCATGCCAAACCGTACCCCAAAACAACAGCCCGCCTCCCATGCTGCCAAGGACGCCAAGGATGTGGAGCGCATGCGGCTGGAACATGACCTGATCACGGACAGCGGCATTGTGCCCGCCACCAAGGGCCGCCATGCCATTTATTGCCTGACGGTGATCGGCACCATTGAGGGCCACAGCCTGGCCCCCGATAACCAGAAAAGCACCAAGTATGAGCATGTGATCCCCCAGCTGGCCGCCGTGCAGGAGGACCCCCGGATCGAGGGCCTGCTGGTATTGCTGAACACCGTGGGCGGGGATGTGGAGGCCGGTCTTGCGCTGGCAGAGCTGATCGCCAGCATCTCCAAGCCCAGCGCCACGCTGGTGCTGGGCGGCGGGCACTCCATCGGCATCCCGCTGGCGGTCAGCGCGCGGCACAGCTTTATCGTGCCCACCGCCACCATGACGGTGCACCCGGTGCGGCACTCCGGGCTGATCTTAGGCGTGCCGCAGACCATGCACTGCTTTGAGCAGATGCAGCAGCGCATCACCGGCTTTGTGGCCTCCCACAGCGGCATGCCGGAAAAGCGCTACACCCAGCTGATGCTCCACACCGGGGAACTGGTGATGGACATGGGCACGGTGCTGGACGGACGCCGCGCCGTAAAGGAAAAGCTCATCGACGAACTGGGCGGTCTTTCGAACGCGCTGGCGTGGCTATATAAAGAAATTGAGCAAGGGTGAAGCTTTGCAGCTTCCCCTCAGCCAGACGATTTGAACTGCGCTCCGCGTTCGCTTTGCGCAGGAACAGCGGAAAATTATTTTTTATTTCGCGTTTGTCGCGCTCTGCGGAGCGCTCCAAACGCCTTTTCACGAGAGGGGCTGGGTTCGTTCCATTTTCCTCCAACAAAAACAACATTATGGTTTGCCATTTTTGCCCTTGCGTGGTACAATAGTAGAATCAATTATTGTGTCTATGGGAAGTTGGGGAACAGAGTAGAATGGCAACGAAAAAACGAAAATCAACGAAACGGCGTACTGCTGCCCGCCGTAAAAAGGCAGAGCAGCGGCTCCCGGCAGGGCTTGGCACCCTGTTCGGCGGCCTACTGCTGATCGTGCTGGCCTTTGTGCAGGGCGATTCCGTATGGCGGGTGCTCCATGATGTGCTGTTCGGACTGTTCGGCTGCGGCAGCTTTGTGCTGGGTGCAGCCGTGTGCTGTCTGGCCGTTTTGTACACCCGGGGCGAGGAGCTGCTGTCCCGCATCCTCAAGCTGGTGCTGGGGCTTATCTTTGTCTGCGGCACAGTCATCGTGTTTTCCGATATCCAGCCGCAGGGGCTGTCGGCGCTGCAAATGCTTTCCACCTGCTACGCCAACGGCGTCAACGCATGGCTCTCCGGCGGCGCAATGGGCTTTGTGCTGGGCGGCGTGCTGCTTTTGCTGTGCGGTCGTCCGGCAGCAAATCTCATCATGGTCGTGCTCTTGCTGTGCGGCAGCCTGTACATTTTTGATATCACCCCCGCCGAGGTCTGGGTCTGGCTGTGTGCCGTCACCGGCGGTATCCACGCCCGCGGCGCTGCCTTTGCAGAGCAGCGCTCTGCCCGCCGCGCCGAGCGCGCCGCCATCCGGCAGGCAGAGCGGGCGATCGACGAGGAATACGACGAAACCGAGGACGAACCGCTGGACGAGGAGGACGAGCCCGCCGGGCTGCATCTGGGGGTGCCGGACTGGATGTCCGGCGTGCTGCGCTGGGGACATAAGGTAACGCAGGAGATGGAAGCAGACGCTGCCGAAACTGAGGCCGCACCCGCAGCCCCTGCCCAGCCGGAGCCTGCCGCGCCGCCCATCACCCCGGTGCGGGTCAGCGTTGCCCATCCCCGCGCGGCCTTTGATGTAGACCTTGGCCCCGACCACACCGCCCTTTCCGAGGGCGGCAGCGAACCCATTGAGCCGCTGATCGTCGGGCCAGGCGGCACCTTCGGGCAGGACCCGCTGCGCCCTGCATCCAAGCCCACGCCGCCGCCCATCGTGGCAGACCCGGTAGTCGCCGCTGCGGCAGATTTCTTTGCCAAAGATGCCCCGCAGCCGGAAGAGCCTGCCCCTGCCCCCGCTTTTGATACGCCCATCGTCCAGCCGGCAGCGCCGATGGTGCAGCCGCAGATGCCCACGCAGCCGGAGGCTGCGCCTATCCAGCCCGCTGTGCCCCGGGTGAGCGCCGAGAACGCCGTGGCGTTCCGTTCTGCACCGGACGAGGACGGCTGGATCAGCATCACCGCCGAGCCGGTGGAGGAAAAAGACATCAACTCGCTGGTAGCAGCGGCCATGGAAAAGCCCGCCGTCTCGGAGCAGGCAGCCGCCACCGCACCCGCCGAGGAGACCGAGCCGGTGGACCGCTACGAATACCAGTACCCGCCCATCGAGCTGTTTGAAAAAACGCAGGAGGAGAGCGACCCCGGCGCACAGGAGGAACTGAAGGCCAACGCCCAGAAGCTGGTGGACACGCTGGAAAGCTTCGGCGTGCGCACCCGGGTGCTGGATATCTCCCGCGGACCTTCTGTCACCCGGTACGAGCTGCAGCCCATGGCGGGTGTGAAGATCAGCCGCATCACCTCGCTGGCGGACGATATCGCCCTGAACCTCGCGGTGGCGGACGTGCGTATGGAAGCCCCCATCCCCGGCAAGCCCGCCGTGGGCATCGAGGTTCCCAACCACAAAAAGACCGCCGTTTCCATCCGCAGCATCTTTGAGAGCCAGAGCTTTCTGCGCATGACCTCGCCGCTGGGCATCGCCCTTGGCAAGGACATTGCCGGTGTAGCGCAGGTGACCGACCTGTGCAAGATGCCCCACCTGCTCATCGCGGGCAGCACCGGCAGCGGTAAATCCGTGTGCGTGAACAGCATCATCATGAGCCTGCTGTTCCGCTCCAGCCCGGAGGACGTGAAGCTGCTGCTCATCGACCCCAAGGTGGTGGAGCTGGCCGAGTATAACGGCATCCCCCACCTGCTGATGCCCGTTGTCACCGAGCCCCGCAAGGCCGCCGGTGCACTGGGCAGCGCGGTGCAGGAGATGGAGCGCCGCTACCGCCTGTTTGCGGAGAACAATGTGCGCGATATCAAGTCCTTCAACAAGCTGGCTGCCGAGCAGCCGGAGCTGGAAAAGATGCCCTACATCGCCATTATCATCGACGAGCTGGCCGATTTGATGATGGTGGTGGGTAAGGATGTGGAGGATTCCATCTGCCGCATCGCCCAGAAGGCCCGTGCCGCCGGTATGCACCTGATCGTTGCCACCCAGCGCCCCAGCGTGGACGTGATCACCGGCCTGATCAAGGCCAACATCCCCAGCCGCATCGCCTTTGCGGTGTCCAGTCAGGTGGACAGCCGCACCATTTTGGACGGTGCCGGCGCAGAAAAGCTGCTGGGTCAGGGTGATATGCTCTTTATGCCCGTGGGCGCACCCAAGCCCACCCGTATTCAGGGCACTTTTGTGCGGGATGAGGAGATCAGCCGTGTGCTGGACTTTATCAAATCCAGCGCCACCGTGCAGTACGACGAAGCCATGATCGAGGCCATGGAAAAGCACGCCATTCAGGACGGCAAAAAGGGCGGCGGCGGTGCCGACGCCGAAGAGGACGCAGGCTCCGACCCCATGTTCAAGCAGGCCGTGGACGTGGTCATCGACGCCGGTCAGGCCTCCACCAGCCTGCTGCAGCGCCGCTGCAAGCTGGGCTATGCCCGCGCCGCCCGCATCATGGACGAAATGGAGCAGAAGGGCATCATCGGCCCCTACGAGGGCGCTAAGCCCCGCGCCGTCCTCATCAGCCGCCAGCAGTGGCTGGAAATGCAGATGAACCAGCCGGAGGAGTAAAGAAAGGAAATTGTGATGGAGCGGGAAGTTTATGAGGAAATCAAGAGGTTGGCAGATCAGTATGCGAAGGAATTGGAAGAACGAGTTTTGGAACGTACTGAAGAAATGAAGCAGGACGATACAGCGCACTATCTTTTATATCAGGTCTTGGGTGTGACAGATGAAGAAGGCCAGATGATTGATTTATATCAGAATAAAGGACGATTCTTGTATAAATATGCTGGAGCATTTCTGGAAGAAGCCACTGCGATCTGTATTCGCAGGAAATATCCAGAAGCAGTAAAGACGAGAATTCCAAATACAATGGGAATACGTCCTAAAATGTTTGAAATTGATTGCTTGGTAGGAAATTTGGCGCATGAAATTAAATGGAGAGACGCAACAACAGACGGAGACCATATTACGAAGGAGCACACGCGCGTAAAGGTGATACGGGAACGGGGATATATTCCGGTGCGCATAATGTTTTACTATCCGCAGCGGACTCAAGCTAGAAAGATTCAGCAGACATTGGAAACGCTTTATCATGGCATGGGAGGAGAATACTACTATGGAGATGAGGCGTGGAATTATATTCACAGGCTGACAGGAATTGATTTGCTGGAAATTCTACGATCGATCGCACAGTCGAGGAAAGACATATGAAATTACTCAATGAAGATTGTCTGGCTGCTATGAGAAATATGCCGGACGCTGAGATCGATATGGCTTATCTGGATCCGCCCTTTTTTACGCAGAGGAAACAAAAGCTGAAGGATGCCAAGGGGCATGAGTATAGTTTCGCAGATGAGTGGCAGTCAAAAGCGGAATATTTACAGTTTATTAAAGAGCGGCTTTTGGAAGTGCGGCGTCTTCTGAAAGACACTGGGACGATATTTTTACATTGTGATAGTACAGCGTCGCATTATTTGAGAATGCTATTGGATGAAGTCTTTGGTGAAAAACATTTTCGAAGTGAAATTGTTTGGAGTTACAAACGGTGGTCAAATTCGAAGAAAGGGTTACTTCCATGTCATCAAACGATTTTTTGGTATTCCAAGACAGATCATTATAAGTTCAACACATTTTATAACGACTACTCTTCTACGACTAATGTGGACCAAATTTTACAAGAACGAGAGAGAAATAACCTTGGGAAGGTGGCATACAAGAGAGATGAACAGGGGAATATTTTGCTGAGCAAAGAAAAACAAGGAGTTCCTCTTTCTGATGTGTGGGAGATTCCGTTTTTAAACCCGAAAGCCAAAGAGAGAACGGGATATCCTACACAAAAGCCGGTTGAACTTCTGGAACGGATTATAAAAATCAGCACAGATAAAGGAGATATGATTTTGGATCCGTTCTGTGGAAGTGGAACAACTCTTGTGGCAGCAGGTCGGTTGGGACGGAATGCGATTGGCGTAGACCAAAATCAAGAGGCAATCAGATTATGTGAGCAACGAGTACAACTGCTTAAAAAAACGGAATCAAAGGTTTTACGAGTGGGCGAAAAAGCTTACCAGACAAAAACAGAAAAAGAACTTGCGATTTTGAAACAGTTTGAATGCAATGTGGTCCAACGTAATCGAGGAATTGATGCAATTTTAAAGAAATACTATAGGGGAGCGCCGGTAGTACTAAAAATTCAAAAAGATACAGAGACAGTGTTGCAGTCGGCAGAATTACTAAGAGAGGCTGGAGATAAAAGAAAGTGTAGTTTCTATATTCTGATTACAAATGAACCTGTCGAGGAAAACATCTGTTATAGATTGCCTCAGAATATGATTGTGTTAGAAAGGTATGAATCGGTTTTTGAGCGGCAGATAGAGCAGAAGATAGCAGTAGTTGAGTACAAACAGAAAAAAGCGTAAGGAAATATTATGGAACAAACCTACACCGAATTCCTTCCCATCAGCCGCGCGGACATGGAAGCGCGGGGGTGGGACCAGTTGGACTTTGTGGTCGTGGGCGGCGACGCCTATGTGGATCACCCCAGCTTTGGCACTGCCATCATCAGCCGTCTGCTGGAAGCCGAGGGCTACAAGGTGGGCGTGCTGGCCCAGCCCCGCTATACCGACTGCGAGGACTTTAAGCGGTTCGGCAAGCCGAAATACGGCTTCTTTATCGGCGGGGGCAATGTGGACAGCATGGTGAGCCACTACTCGGTGGCCAAGATCCCCCGCGCCGAGGACGAATACTCCCCCGGCGGCATCGGCGGGGCCCGGCCGGATCGCAGCGCCACCGTTTACACCAAGCTCGCCAAGGAGGCCTACCCCGATCTGCCCGTAATCTTGGGCGGTCTGGAAGCGTCTCTGCGGCGGTTCGCGCATTACGACTACTGGCTGGATACCGTCCTGCCCAGCATCGCCGAGGACTCCGGGGCCGACCTCATCAGCTTCGGCATGGGCGAGCACCAGACCGTCGCCATCGCAAAGCGGCTGGCGGCGGGGGAGCCTGTGAGCTCCATCACCGATGTGGACGGCACCTGCTACCTGACCGACTTCGACCACCTGCCCGAAAAGTACGTGGAGTGCGCGGGCTTCAAGAAGGTGGCGTCCGATAAGGTGGCCTACGCCAAGGCGTGCCGCATCCAGATGGACAATCAGGATGTCGTCAGCGGCCAGATCATCGTCCAGAAGCAGAGTGAGAAGTACCTCGTCCAGAACATCCCGGCAAAGCCCTTGGTGCGCTGGGAACTGGACAAGGTCTATGCACTGCCCTACACCCGCCGGTATCACCCCGTCTACGAGGCCATGGGCGGCGTGCCCGCCATCCGGGAGGTACAGTTCTCCATCATCCAGAACCGCGGCTGCTTCGGCGGCTGCAACTTCTGCGCCATCCAGCTGCATCAGGGGCGGCGGGTCACCAGCCGCAGCGCCGACAGCATCGTGGAGGAAGCCGAGCGCATGACCCACGAGCCGGATTTCAAGGGCTACATCCACGATGTGGGCGGCCCTACCGCAAACTTCCGCTTCCCCTCCTGCCGCGAGCAGATGCTGCGCGGCATGTGCACCGGCGGCAAGCACTGCCTTGCCCCCACCACCTGCTCCCACATGATCGTGGATCACAGCGACTACCTTAAAATTCTGCGCCGGGTGCGGGAGCTGCCGGGCGTGAAAAAGGTGTTCATCCGCAGCGGCATCCGGTTCGACTACCTGATGGCCGACCCGGACGACACCTTCTTCAAGGAACTGGTGGAGTACCACGTTTCCGGCCAGTTGAAGGTGGCCCCGGAGCACTGCGCTCCCAACACCTTGGCCTACATGGGCAAGCCGCCCATCCAGACCTTCAACAAGTTCAAGGACAAGTTCTATGAGCTGAGCAAGAAGGCGGGCAAGAAGCAGTACCTCGTGCCCTACCTGATGTCCAGCCATCCCGGCAGCACCCTGAACGACGCGGTCTATCTGGCCGAGTACCTTTATAAGAACCACATGCGCCCGGAGCAGGTGCAGGACTTCTACCCCACCCCCGGCACCGTGAGCACCTGTATGTTCTATACTGGGCTTGACCCCTACACCCTCAAGCCGGTGTTTGTGGAAAAGACCCCCGAGGGCAAGGCATTGCAGCGTGCACTGCTGCAATACTACGAGCCCCGCAACGCCGAAAAGGTGGTCAAAGCCTTGCAGCTGACCCACCGGGAGGACCTGATCCCCCTGCTGGTGCCCGCCGTCGGCCGCCGCGCCGTGCAGCGCACCGCCCGCCGGGCAGAGAGCGCCGAGGTGACCATCCACAACGACGGCACCTATACCGTACACCCCAGCCAGAAGGGACGCAGTACCGGCAAAAATGCCCGTGCTGCCGCCCCGGCAGGCCGTCAGCCCAGCCCGGGTGCACGCTTTGCGCCCAACTCTGCGCCCGGCCACAAACCCAAAAACAATCAACAGAAAGAGAACGCAACGTGGAAAACTGGAAAGAAGAAAAAATAACTCTGTTCCCCCGCCGCCTGTTCCTGCGGCTGGCTGCGCTGGCGCTGGCCGCTGTGCTGGCGCTGGGGCTTACCGCCTGTGACAGCCTGCCCGGCAGCGGCGGACACACCGTCAAGCCCTCCACCGGGTCAAGCCAGCCCTTTGAGATGCACTTCATTGATGTAGGACAGGCGCTGAGCGTATTAGTGGAGTGTGACGGACAGTTCATGCTCTACGACGGCGGCAACGTGGATGACGGCAGTCTGGTGGTATCCTACCTGCAAAAGCAGGGGGTGGAGCAGCTGCAATATGTGTTCTGCTCCCACGCCCACGAGGACCATGTGGGCGGGCTTGCCGCCGTAATGGCAAAGTTCCCGGCGGGACACGCTTACAGCCCGGTGACCGAGAGCAGCACCAAATGCTTCAACGATTTTGTCAAGTACACCCAGCAGCAGGGCTTGCAGCTGGAAGTGCCCTCCGTGGGCACGGTCTGGCCGCTGGGCAGCGCCACCGTCACCCTGCTTGGCCCGGTAACGCAGTACAGCGAGACCAACAACACCTCTCTGGTGCTGCGCATCGACTACGGCAGCACCAGCTTTCTGCTGACCGGTGACATGGAAAATACCGCCGAGACCGACCTTGTGAACAGCGGTGCCAACCTGAAAGCCGATGTGCTGCAAGTAGGGCACCACGGCTCCAGCACCAGCACCGGCTACCTGTTTCTGAACGCTGTTCTGCCGGAAATGGGCGTCATCTCCTGCGGCGCAGGCAACAAGTACGGCCACCCCCACGAGGAAACGTTAAGCATTCTGCGGGACGCAAAGGTGGACGTCTACCGCACCGACCTGCAGGGTACCATCACCATTGGCAGCGACGGCCAGAACTTCACCGTGGGCACCGAGCGCTTTGTGCCGGACAGCCAGCTGAACCCCACCGACCCGTCGTCCTCCAGCACTGCGCAGCAGGCGTACATCGGCAACGTGAACAGCAAAAAGTTCCATCTGCCCACCTGCGCCAATTTGCCTGCGGAAAAGAACCAGATCCTCTTTTCCAGCTATGACGAAGCCATTGCCGCAGGCTATACCCCCTGCGCAAGCTGCATCAAATAAAAATATTTTTATAAAAAGAAAGACACCGGCGGCCTGCAAGGCTGTCCGGTGTCTTTCTTTCATAATCGTTACTGTGCAGCGGGGAGCTCCTTCTCCCGCTCTTCCTTCAGGATAGCGGTGGCGCGCTGCATGGTGGCAGCGGCACGGCGCAACTCTTCGTCTCCAAGCTCCGTGCGCATCCGGCGGTAGCAGCGCTGCAAAAGCGCCTGCTCCTCCGCCATCAGTTCCACCGCCTTGCTGGAAAGCTCCACATAGGTGCGCCCGGCCTCACGGTCGGTTTTCCATGTTACAAAGCCGCTGTCCTGCAGCTTCTCGATGCCCTTGGAAAGCTCGGTCACCCGCAGCCCCATGGCGGCGGCAAGGTCGGCAAGATAGAGCTTTTCGCCGGGATGTGCCTCCTGCTCTACCTTGATATAATACAGGATGAGATAATCTGCCCGCTGGATGGTGCTGAACACCTTATCCACGTTGAGCTCGTGGAGGAAGAACCATTCCCCCTGATGCTGCTGTAACTCTTCCATGCTGATGCCCTCCCTTTATGCCCGCTGGCTGCGCGGGATATAATCGTGGGTGCCGCCAAGGCTCTTGTAGGCCGGGCGGATGATCTTGTTGGCGCTGAGCAGTTCCTCGATGCGGTGGGCGCTCCAGCCCATGATGCGCGCCACAGCAAACAGCGGGGTGTACAGCTCCATGGGGATGCCCAGCATCTCGTACACAAAGCCGCTGTAAAAGTCCACATTGGGGCTGACGCCCTTGAAGATCTTGCGCTCCTGCGCGATCAGCTGCGGTGCCATCCGCTCGATACGGGTATAGAGGGAAAGATCCTTGTCCCGGCCTTTTTCGTGGGCCAGCTGCTCCACATAGCCCTTGAACACCACCTCGCGCGGGTCGCTCAGGGAGTAGACGGCGTGGCCCATGCCGTAGATCAGACCCTTGCGGTCAAAGGCCTCGCCGTGGAGCAGCTTTTTCAGGTAGGCTTCCAGCTCCTCGTCGTCCTCAAGGTCGTGGAGGTTCTCCCGGATGTTCTGCATCATGTGCATGACCATCAGGTTTGCACCGCCGTGGCGCGGGCCCTTGAGGGAGCACAGCGCCGCCGCCATGGCCGAGTAGGTGTCGGTGCCGGAGGAGGTGACCACGCGGGTGGTAAAGGTGGAGTTGTTGCCGCCGCCGTGCTCGGCGTGCAGCAGCAGCGCCACGTCCAGCACGCGGGCTTCCAGCGGAGTGTACTGCATATCCGGGCGCAGCATCCGCAAAAAATTCTCTGCGGTGGAAAGGCTGGGGTCCGGGCGGTGGATATACATACTGGCGTCTTTTTCGTAGTGGTTATAGGCGTGGTAGCTGTATACCGCCAGCATGGGGAAGATGCCCGCCAGCTGGATGCTCTGGCGCAGCACGTTGGCGGTGTCCAAATCTGCCGCCTTGGGGTCGTAGGAAGCCAGCGTCAGCACGCTGCGCGCCATGCTGTTCATGATATCGTGGCTGGGTGCCTTCATAATGACATCGCGGGTAAAGTTGGTGGGCATGGTGCGGCACTCGCCCAGCACCGCGCAGAACTGTTCCAGCTGCTCCGGGGTGGGCAGCTGACCAAACAGCAGCAGATATCCCGCCTCCTCAAAGGCAAAGCGGCTGCCGCGGCTGCCGTTGATGAGGTCTTTTACGTCATAGCCGCGGTACAGCAGCTGACCGTCCGCCGGGTGCTTGACCCCGTCCACATACTGGAACGCCCGGATGTCCGAGATGTTGGTCAGACCTGCCAGTACGCCCTTGCCGGTCTCGTCGCGTAAACCGGCCTTGACCCCGAACTCCCGGTAGAGGTCCTTGGGGATGCGGTCATGCTCTGCGCAAAGGGGCTGCTGCTGGTCGAAGTAGCTTAATACATTCTGCAAATGATCCATGTGTCTGACTGCTCCTTTCCTGTTCGTCCATATCAGTTTCTCATTTTTTAATAGCTTTTATATTACAGAACGGATATTTCGCTGTCAACCAACATTTTGTAAAAAAATATGAAACAATTCAGCCGTAGGGGTCGTACAAATCGTACTCCTCCGTCTCCTGATGCTTCTCCTCCAACACCTGGATGGCCTGCTCCAAGGCGCTCTGGGAGCAGCCGCTCTCGCTTACCAGCGCATGGACGGCGGCGGCAAGGTCGCCGTCAAACAGGGTATCCAGCCGCTGCCGCATACAGTACACGCCGTAAGCCCGCCGGGTGACCAGCGGCACATACACGTTGCAGTTGCCCTGTTTTGCCGACCTGACCCAGCCTTTTTCCTCCAACCGGTAGAGAAAATTCAGCACCGTGGCTGCTGCCCAGCCGGTGGCCTTGAGCTTCTGGCTGATGTCCCGCCGCGCCGCCGCGCCCGGGCACGCCCACACCGCAAGCATCACCTGTTCTTCCGCCGCCGAAAGCGGCCGCAGGGTATCCGGTAAGCCGTACATCTGTTGTACCTCCTTGAATGATTCAATTCCCCTTAGTCACCGTTTTTTGCGGTGGGGCGATTTAGAATGGTCTCCGCTTCGCTCTGACCATTTTCAGCGGAATGACTATTTTATTTCGCGTTTGTCGCGGCCTGCGGGCCGCTCCAAACGCACTTTCACAGTTTGGGCTTCGTTTTTCTTTTACATTTGTCTTAGTATTTCCAGTATACCGCATTTCTGCCAAAGGTGCAAGGGCGGAAAATCCGCATGGAATCAGGGGATCGTGCGCTTCTTTTACAATTGTCTTATATTTTGTCCTTGCATGGCGCACATTTGTATGCTTTGTGCCCTCAGGCGGGGTGCAGGGGCCATATCTTTGTGCAAAGATGCTCTTGTTTTCGGCAGGGGAAAACCGGTATACTACGGCTACGGAAAGTAACAGACGCACCGCAAAAACGGCGGTGCTGCGTAATAGGTATATCACAGGAAAAGGAGAGGTTCATTATGGCACGAGTATATAACTTCAGCGCAGGCCCCAGCATGCTGCCCGAAAAGGTGCTGCGGCAGGCACAGGCCGAGCTGCTGGAATACGGCGACAGCGGTCAGAGCGTCATGGAGATGAGCCACCGCAGCAAGTGGTTCGATGCCATCATCAAGGACACCGAGGCTTCCCTGCGCCGGGTGATGAACATTCCCGACAACTACAAGGTGGGCTTCTTTCAGGGCGGCGCCACCCAGCAGTTCGCCATGGTGCCGCTGAACTTTATGACCACCGGCAAAGCAGACTACATCGTGTCCGGCAACTTCTCGGGTCTGGCTGCCAAGGAGGCCGCCAAGTTCGGCGAGGCCAAGATCGTAGCATCCAGTAAGGATAAAAATTTCACTTATATCCCGGATGTAAACGCTATCGACTACGACAAGGACGCCAGCTATATCCACATCTGCCAGAACAACACCATCTTCGGCACCCAGTATGTGGAGCTGCCGCAGGTGGAGGGCGTGCCGCTGGTGGCAGATATGAGCTCCATGATCCTTTCCAAGCCGGTGGATGTCAGCAAGTACGGCTGCATCTACTTTGGCGTGCAGAAGAACGTAGCCCCCGCCGGTATGGCTATTGCCATCATCCGGGATGACCTGCTGGGTCACGCCGCAGACAACGTTCCCACCATGATGAACTACACCACCCTGCTGGCCAAGGACAGCATGTACAACACCCCGCCGTGCTGGTGCATCTACATGACCGGTCTGGTGCTGAAGTATCTGGAAAACGACATCGGCGGTCTGGCCAATATGCAAAAGATCAACGAAGCCAAGGCCAAGGTGCTGTACGATTATCTGGACGGGCAGGAGTTCTTCACGAACCCTGTGGAGCACCGCTACCGCAGCACCATGAACGTCACCTTCACCAGCCCCAAACCGGACATGGACAAAAAGTTCTGCGCCGAAGCCGCCGAGGCGGGCTTCGTGAACCTGAAAGGTCACCGTCTGGTAGGCGGTATGCGTGCTTCCATCTACAACGCCATGCCTGCCGAGGGCGTGGACAAGCTGGTGGACTTCATGGAGAAGTTCCGCAAAGAGAATGCATAAAGAGGGGTTTCAGATATGTACACCATCAAAACGCTCAACGCCATCAGCCCGGTGGGGCTGGCAAAGCTGCCCAAGAACCAGTTCGATGTCACGGTGGATGCCGATGCCCCGGACGGTATTCTGGTGCGCAGCGCCGACCTTTTGAACACCACCTTCAACGACAATCTGCTGGCTATCGCCCGCGCCGGTGCGGGTGTGAACAATATCCCGCTGGAGCGCTGCAGCGAGCAGGGCATCGTGGTGTTCAACACCCCGGGTGCCAACGCCAATGCCGTGGCGGAGCTGGTCATCGGCATGCTCATCGCGGGCAGCCGCAACGTGGCCGCCGCCGCCCAGTGGTGTCAGGGTCTGGCCGGTGACCCGGCCATGGCCAAGAGCGTGGAAAAGGGCAAAAAGCAGTTCGTGGGCAACGAGATCAAGGGCAAGACCCTTGGCGTCATCGGTCTGGGTGCCATCGGCTCCCGGGTGGCAAACTGCGCCATCGAGCTGGGCATGGAGGTCTACGGCTACGACCCCTACATCTCCATTGAAGCAGCATGGAACCTGAGCAGTCAGGTGCACCACTGCGTAAACCTGAACGATATGCTGCCCCTGTGCGACTACATCACCATCCATGTGCCCTACCTGCCCACCACCAAGGACACCATCAACGCCCAGACCCTTAGCCTGTGCAAGGACGGCGTGAAGATCCTGAACTATGCCCGCGGCGAGCTGGTGAACACCCCCGCCCTGCTGGACGCGCTGGAGACAGGCAAAGTCTCCGGCTACATGACCGACTTCCCCACCGAAGCCCTGCTGGGCAAGGCGGGCGTCATCTGCACCCCCCATCTGGGCGCCTCCACCCCGGAAGCCGAGGACAACTGCGCCGTCATGGCCGCGCTGGAGATCAGCGATTACCTCAAGAACGGCAACATCACCCACTCGGTGAACATGCCGGAGGTGGTCCAGCCCCGCGCCGGCGGCAAGCGCATCTGCATCATCCACAAAAACGAGCCCGGCATGATCAGCCAGATCACCGCGCTGACCACCGAAGCGGGCCTGAACATCGAAAACATGGTGAACAAGAGCAAAAAGAACATGGCCTACACCATGCTGGATGCCACCGGTGCCGTGAATGCAGCGCTGGCCGAAAAGCTTTCCGCCATCCCCGCCGTCATCCGGGTGCGCATCCTTTGATCTCTGACACTCTCCATTTCCTATATTCCTGAATCGCTGCCGCAAGGCAGCAAAAAAGCCTGAGACCTGCCCTCACAAGTCTCAGGCTTTTTTGTGTTCAGACCCCCGCAAAGAGGACAGCGCGGCCGTTTTCCTGCGCCGTCTGCATCGCGAAGCGGACGGCGTCCCGGCCCGTCATGGGGTCCACGATGCCCATGGTCACCCGCCGGTCCCGCTCTTCCCAGAAAAGTGCGGACAGGGCGGTGAGTTTGACCTTTGCCGTCCGGGTCTGTCCCGGCAGCAATTCCGGCAGCGAGATGCCCAGCGGAACCGTTTCCAGCGTGGTGCCCTCCGCCGTTTCCGCATAGAGGTTCACCGGCCAGTCCCAGTAAAAGGGGGCGCTGCCCTCGTTCGCAAGGGTAACGGTCAGCTCCATGCCGCCCGGCACCCGCCGCCACGCCGCTTCCGTCACCCGCAGCCGGTAGCCGAGGGCCGACAGCACCGCGTCGTACCCGGTCCGGTAAGCGGCATCCGCTATTTTGGGGCCGAGGAAGCTCATGTGGGATCCTTTCACGAGGGAAAGAGTCTGGTCAAGGCCGGTCTCCAGAAGCTGTTCCATGGAGATGCGGCTGGTAAGTTCCCCGCCGATGGGGGCGTTCTGCCACGCATCCGGCATGGGCGAAAGGCCCGCCGGGTCGCCCTCATACCAGCCGCCGTTTTCGATCCAGCCCAGCCATTCGGCGGTGTCCCCGGCGTGGCCGGTCATGTCGTTGTACAGGCCGAAGCCCTGCCCCGCCGCCCCGCGGAAGGGGCGGCGCACCAGCAGCTTTGCCGCCGGGAAGGCTTCCCGATACAGGGCCATATACCGGTCACGGACCGCTTCCTCCGGCAGGGGCACCAGCCCCTCGCCGGACTTTACGTGCCACTCGCCCCAGTGGCCGAGGCTGCCCAGCTCCACATAGCTGACAAAGCCATCGGCCCCGAACCACTCCCCCACCGCCCGCAGCAGCGCCGCGTGGGCCGCAAAGAAGGCCGGGTCGGCGTAATCGGGCGAGTAGCCTTTGCCGTAGGAGAGATCGTACCAGCTGCCGTTCCCGGTTTTTTCGTAGAGCCAATCCGGGATGTCGAGGTGAGCTTCCGCCCCCGGCTCGTCGCAGAGGATGCGGAGGACCAGATGCACCCCCTGCTGCCGCAGGGCATCGAGGTGGCAGGTCTGCTGGATGGTCTCCCACGCATAGACGCCCTCTTCCGGCTCCAGCTCCCGCCACGTCAGGCCGAGGTAGCGCAGGGTCACAGCCGGCTCGTCCGGGCCCGTATCCAGCACACCGGGCGCATAGCCGATCTGCGCATTGGGGAAAGCCGTTTTGTCCGGCTGGTACACCGCCGTGTGCTTCCGCCCGGCCCAGAGCAGACACCCCGCCAGCAGCAGACAGGCTGCGGCCGCCGCGGTCCGGCGCTCAGCCATGGTACTCGCCATTGTACTGGATCATGGTCACGTCCTCCACGCCCTCAATGCTGCGCAGCCGGTCGGTGACCTCACTGGCGTTGTCCCGGCAGCAGACCTCCACGGCCAGCTCGGTGCCCTCGGCCCGGAGGGTCTTCGATTTGACGGCGAACTTGTTCCGCCCCAGCGCCCGGACGATCTCGTCGCCGGGCTTTTCGCCCTGATAGTGGAGCACCGCCACATAGCTGCGGCCCGCCGTCTGCCAGCGGGAGAGGAAGACCACCATCCCGATCATCACCGCCGACGCCGCCACGGCCAGCAGGTACATCCTCGCGCCGGTGGTGATGCCCGCCGTGATGGACCAGAACAGATAGAGCAGGTCCAGCGGGTCCTTGACCGCCGTGCGGAACCGCACGATGGACAGTGCGCCCACCATGCCCAGCGAGATGACCACGTTGGAACTGATGGCCAGCGTGACCATGCAGGTGAGGACGGACATGCCCACCAAGGTCATGGCGAAGCTGCGGGAGAAGATGACCCCCGCGTAGAACCGCTGGTACACCCAGTAGATCAGCACCCCCATGGCCAGCGCCCCCAGCAGGGCCCCCGCCATCTGGGGCACATTGTACGGGCTGAAGCCTTCCAGCACCGATTTCTTGATAAAGTCCTTGACACTCATAGCTGCGTTCCTTTCCCTTCTAGTCGTTCCAGCCGGAAAACCCGTGGCGGTAGGCTGTTTTGTCCGCACAGAGGACATATTTGGACACTGCCGTCCACTCCTGCGCCTTGGGCGGTAGGAGCTGGCGGAGAACTTCCGGCAGAAACTCGGTGAACTTTACTTCCAGCACCAGCGTGCCGGGGTCCAGCACCGGCAGGGTGGGGAGCTTTGGGTCAAACAGATCCCAGCCGCCCACAGCGGCCCGGACGTTCTGGTCAAAGGTGATGCGCACGGTCCCCTCGTCCAGCACCCACGCCTCCCGCTCGTAATCCACGAGGACGCGGGGGCGCAGGACATGGGAGACGCACTCCACATAGAACTCCCGGCAGAGGTTCTGGGGCGACGCGAGGAGAAGGCCGTAGTCCCCCCGCAGGATGCGCTCCGTTTCCTCGCGGGTGAGGGCGGCATCTTCCTTATAGATGTAGCTGCCCACCTTCTTTTTTCGCTCCAGCTTAATGACGGCATCGCTGCCGTCGTAGATGCGGATGCGGTACTTTTTGCGCAGGAAGACCCCGGCCTCCTTCTCCCCATAGGCGGAGTTCCACCAATCGTCGAAGTAGAGGCTCCGGATCCGGTAGCCGCCGGGCTTTGCGTGGGCATCCCGGCGCAGCAGCGGAGCCAGCCGCAGTTCCAGCGCCGCCTTTTCGGCATACGAGATGCGGTACTTCAGCTCGTGGCGGTACACTTCGCTCCGGCGTGTTTTCGGCGGAGCGGCCCGCTGCAAAACGGCGGCTGCGTGCGGTTCACTCATCGTAAAAGTCCTCCGTCACGCTGCCGTCGGCCTCCACGAAGAAGCTCTTCATGCCGTAGGCTTTGCCGGTCTCCATCACATAGTAGTCGAAAGCATCCTGCGTATAGCCGGACTCGTTTGCGGCCCGCACCCGCAGGAAGTAATGCCCCGCCGGGAGGGCATAGACCACTGTTTCCGGCAGCCGGATGTTCTCCTCAGTCCAGAAGGTCGTGGTGAACCGGTAGTCCTTCGCCAGCTCCGCCGTATAGGTGATGTCCTCGGCGGCAAAGTCGAAGGAGGCGTCCCACGTCAGGCGCAGCTCGTCGCCCTGCGGCTCCGGCACCCCGATGTAAAAAGGCATAGGCTTTTTCAGGCTTTCCCGGTACGCTTCCCGGTTCTCGGTGATTTCCTTGTGCAGGCTCTTCGCCACCCTGTCATATTCCTCCCGGCTCAGCGGCTCGTGGAGAAGATCCGGCTGCTGCCAGACGAAAGGCTCCACAAGGCTGCGGTAGCGCGCCGTCATCTCCCCGATGCGGTCCGCACTGAAGTACCGGAACAATTCTTCGATGGCGGCGTCCAGCTCCTGCCGGAAGCGCTTTGTCTGCAGACAACGGCGGAAGAGCACATT
>ENA-ORSQ01000857-ORSQ01000857.1-human-gut-metagenome-genome-assembly--contig:-NODE-857-length-18157-cov-3.188487_pt1 | contig 18157 bp, 10 predicted proteins | sample MGYA00241900_ERZ509164 | MGnify/ENA primary metagenome ERZ509164 (study PRJEB26280, sample SAMEA2338807) | human gut metagenome | biome: human gut; feature: human-associated habitat; material: faeces...
CGCACCCGCATCGTCAAAGCCGCAGCCAATGGCGAGTTCAACTATAACGGCGGAACCGTGGAAGTGAAATCCACTGAGGTGCAGGCCCGTATGGCGGAAGGTCTTGGAACGCTCATCGGCCGGTATTACACAAACTTCTCCTTGCTCGGCGGACAACGATATGAGGAAACGGATCTCGCCCGTATCATCATGAACGCCGCGCAGCACCAGCCCGGCATGCTTGACGGCATGAACGCAGTGCAGGACAAACTCGACGTTCCCGCCGATGATGTGTTCGCCGCGGTCAGTCGCGACAAAGGCAAAGGCATCATCGCCACCGTCAAAAGCCTTCTTGATGCCTACGGCAGCGTTCCCTATGGTTGGCCGTACGCCGCCACGCTCGCATGCATCGGCCACCTGTATGGTTCCGACAGAATCACGCTGACGCTGGACGGCAAGCCGGTGCAGCGCAGCGAGGCCGCCCGCGTGCTTAGAGAAACGAAGAAGCAGGATTCCATCCGAGTGGATCTGCCACGCGTATTCGACACGAGAAAAGTCTCACAGCTGCGTGACTTCGCCAGGGAATTCCTCGGACTCACCGCCGCGGACCTGCCATCGAACGCGATTGATCTGGCGGAGGCCGTTACCACGCGACTTAAGCGGGAAGCGGAGAGTCTGACCCAGCTGCGCGTGCGCAATGCCCGATTCGGTTTCGTGCAGCAGCTCGACAAGGCCATTGAGAAAATCAACTACGCCTCCGGAATGGGTGAGGACTGGCTGCTCGGTGATTTCACTATACAGGAAACCGAGAACGGTTCCGAAGAATTGCTTGAACTCAAGGAAGACATAATCGACCCGATCGTCACCTTCCTCAACGGCTCCCAATCCAGGATCCTTGCGGATGGATTGGAGTGGCTGAAGAACAACAAGCCGAACATCGACTATGCCTCCGGCACTACGGCAAGCCTGTACCAATCCGCGGAACAGCTGGCAAACGACCCGAACATCTTCCGCAAAACCAACAAATTCAAGACCGCCATTGACGATCTGCGTGAGGCAACAGACGCAACCATCCAAACCGAACGAGCCAACGCGCTTAAGGACGTGGAAGATATTCGCGCCAGAATCCACGATTCCACCGAATACCAGCACACAACACAAGCCGCGCAAACCAAGGTCGAAACAGAACTGGACCAAGTGGCGGAACGCATGCAGCACATACCGTTCATCTACAAAATGCGCGAAAGCGTACACGAACTGAGCGAATGCACCTACCCACAACTCATCAACGCACTAGCAGCCTCCGCATCGAGACCGAAGACCGCGCTCGCAGATGAGGCGCAGACTCCATCTACTACACCGACGGATACGAACATTCCTGAATCGCGGCAAGAGGAGACCCTGCGCGTGGCCGTATCATTCGCCACCATCAGCAGACCTCACACCAAGGATGCTTTGGAGACCAAAGACGACGTGGACGACTTCCTTGACGCCTACCGCCGTGAGCTTATCGCCGCCATTGAGAATGGAAAGAAGATCCTGCTATGAACACGTCGAAACTGCAAGCTTTCGCAACGGATGCGCGCCGCCAGCTCATGAATGCGGTACAGGCACGGCTTGACGCCGCATTGGTGCCGAATTCCGACGCCCAGGTTGACGACCCGCGTGCATTCGATTTTCTGAAGCGTGAGATCGAACAGGCCGGTGGAAGTGAGCAGGGTCGCAAGCATGTGGTGGAGCGTTATGCGTACCGGTGGTTCAACCGTATCATCGCGTTCCGTTACATGGATGTGCACGGGTTCACCGGCACGCCGGTGGTCTCTCCAGCTGGCCTGACCAGCACGAATGGTCTGCCGGAAGTGCTTGCAGCCGCGAAACGAGGCGAGTATGACAGCAGGGTGTTCTCGTTGCGGGTGAATGATAAGGCCAAAGAGCGCATCGAAGGATTGCTGAGCGGCTCCATCATGGCAGATGATCCGCAGGGCCGCGCGTATGGTCTGCTGCTGCAATCCGAATGCCGGTTCTGGAATCGTAACCTGCCGTTCATGTTCGAAAACGTCGGCAAGGAGGCCGGCAGAGTGGATGAACTGCTCATGCCAGCCGATCTGCTCGCCGAGGATTCCGTGTTGAGGAATGCGGTGGAGGCTATGACTCCGGAGGATTGCGGTGTTGACGATCCGTCCGGCAACGTGGAGATCATCGGCTGGCTGTACCAGTACTACATTTCGGAACGCAAGAACGAGGTGATGGACGGGTTCAAGAAGAACCACAAAGCCGGAGCCAGTGAGATTCCCGCCGCCACCCAGCTGTTCACGCCGGATTGGATCGTGCGCTACCTCGTGCAGAACACCGTGGGCAGGTTGTGGATGCAGTCGCATCCGGATAGCCAGCTGCACAAAAACTGGGATTATTACATCTGGCCTTCAGAGAATGATTCCGTCGGGAACGAGGATATTCTCGCAATCCGGACTCCGGAAGACCTGACCGTATGCGATCCCGCATGCGGTTCCGGCCACATGCTCACCTACGCATTCGACCTGCTGTATGAGATCTACGAGGAGGAGGGGTATGCGCCGAGCGATATTCCCAGCCTGATTCTCAAACACAACCTGTACGGCATGGAAATCGATGAACGAGCCGCAAGCCTTGCCGCCTTCGCTCTGACCATGAAGGCTCGCTCCCGTTCCCGTAGATTCTTCAAGAAACAGGTGGAGCCGAATATTCAGCGCATTGCGCCGATTGCGTTCAAGGAAGACGAAGTCGCCGAGCTGAATGACCTATACCAGGTGAATCTGGACTCCACAGTATGGAACACCTATGCGAAGGCGGACGTGTATGGTTCGCTGATCCAGCCGCCGCAGGAGCTTGTTGAATTGGCGGCGTCATCACCGGAAAGCGAGGATGGCATCGATACGTTGTTCGACCCACTTCTGCGTGAACATGCAGAGGACGTATTTACTCAAACAAGGTACCTTGCACGTAAATACGCGGCAGTGGTGGCGAACCCGCCATATATGGGCGCAAAGAATATGAGCGGCGAGCTCAAACAGTTCGTGCAGGACCATTATGAGGATGGCAAGGCTGATCTCTTTGCGGCATTCATTTATAGACTGTTTGAGTTGGTGCCTAAGCATGGGCAGCTTGGCTTCATGACTCCTTACGTGTGGATGTTCATATCTTCCTATGAGCAGATGCGTCAACGGATTATCCGACAGGAACACATCAGTTCATTGATTCAACTGGAATATTCCGGATTCGAAGGTGCCACCGTGCCTATTTGTACTTTCACTCTAGGAAAGGGTCGCAGCGATAGGAAGGGTGCATTTGTCAGGCTTAGTGATTTTGTAGGAGCGAAGCAGCAAGGTCCTCGTGCATTGGAAATTATCGAAGCGCACAATAATGAGCAATCTGCCCATTCGGGTATGCGCAAGTATTTTTTCGAGGTGAATCAGCACAAATTCGCGCAAATCCCTGGCTCGCCAATCGTTTACTGGCTTAGCAAATCCATGCTAGATACTTTTGCCAAGAACAAAGCACTCAAGGAAATTGCTGAACCTCGGCAAGGTTTAGCAACGGCTGATAATGCTCGATTTGTACGTGAATGGTGGGAACCAAGTAACTATAAAACTGGCTTTGACTGTGAATTGCGCGAGGAATCGATTGAGCGCGGGACAAAATGGTTCCCTTACAACAAAGGTGGTGAATACCGCAAATGGTATGGCAACCAGGAGTTCGTTGTTAACTGGGAAAATGATGGTCAAGAGATTCGGTCGTTCGGCACAGAAGATGGTGGCCGTCCAAGATCTCGTCCGCAAAATACAATTACCTATTTTCAGCCGTCTATTTCATGGTCGAAAATCAGCAGTGGCGCACCAGCATTCCGTTATTTCCCCCAGGGATTCATTTATGATGTCGCTGGAACTTCTATTTTCTGCACTAATGAACAAAGAAAAGGAATCATAGCCTACACGAATTCCTCTCTCGCATATGCGCAACTTACTGCCATCGCTCCCACATTGAATTTTGAAGTTGGACAAATTGCCTCACTTCCAATTGTGAATAATGATTCAAAGGATGCCGAGCGAAACGTTGATGATTTGATTGCTGTATCAAAGGCTGACTGGGATTCGTTTGAATCATCTTGGAATTATCATCAGTTTGCTTTGCTTGATTCCAAGCAAGGTGCACAGTGTAATGATTTATTGGAAGATGCTGTATTGCATTTGCGTGAGTACTGGAACCGCGTATCCGAGGAACAGCGCCAGCGCGAGATCCGCAATAATGAGCTGGTTGCGGACGCATACGGTGTGCGAGACGAGGTGCCATGCGATGTGCCGTTGGAACGTGTGTCGTTGAAGCGTAACGTCGCATTCGCGTATCCGAAGGATACGCCGGAATCGCGCAATGAGAAATTCGCCCAAGATGTCGTCAAGGAGCTCATTTCCTATGCGGTGGCCTGCATGTTCGGCAGGTATTCGCTCGATAAGTCTGGTTTGATTCTCGCTTCGCAGGGTGAAACACTTGATGACTACCATGCGCAGATTCCGAATCCGTCATTCGGACCGGACGCGGACAATGTCATTCCTGTCACGGAGACGGACTGCTTCGAAGATGATATCGTGACACGGTTCCGCAGGTTCCTCACCGTGGCGTTCGGCAAGGAGAATCTGGCCGCGAACATTGCTTATATCGAGCAGGTGCTGGGCAAAAGCATCCGCAAGTATTTCGTGAACGATTTCTACAACGACCACGTGAGGATGTACTCGAATCGTCCGATCTACTGGCAGTACTCCAGCCAAACCAACAACAAAGGCTCATTCAAGGCGCTCGTGTATCTGCATCGGTATACGCCAAAAACCACGAACGTGGTGCTCAACTATCTGCGTGACTATGCCAACAGAATCGCCGACATCGCCGATGGTTTGGAGCGTTCCGACCGTACCGCGGACCAGAAGCAGGCCGCCAAACTGCACAAGGCCGTTCTTGAATGCAAGGACTATGAGGATCAGACCCTGTACCCGCTGGCTACCCGTAATCTGGAAATCGATTTGGACGACGGTGTGCTGGTGAACTATCTGCGCATGGGCAAAGCCCTTCGTGCCATTCCCTCCATCGAGCGAAAGCGAAAAGAAGTCTCCACCTGGACCTGGCCCGTTCATCCGTTGGGCAAGGAGTAGTTGTCAGCTTATGTGGATCACGGCAGATGTAAATATTCCTCAACAGTTACTCGACGCCGCCGCGAAGGATGAAGTGGTTTTCTTTGTCGGCGCGGGAGTTTCATTTAATCCTCCCTCCAATCTGCCTTCTTATGAGCAGTTAGCCACAAAGCTTGCTGAAGAGGCAGATGAGCCTCCCCCTCATAATGGTGAGCAGTTGGATCGTTTTATTGGGATGCTGCCTGATAATTTTAATGCTCACAAGCGAACTAAAGATCTCATGCGTGGTGATAATATTCATTGCAATTCCACGCACGAAGCTATCGTCAGACTCGTTAGTAGCGTAAAAACTCCGCGCATTGTGACAACAAATTATGATCTTCTCCTTGAGGAAGCTGCGCAAAAGCAGAATTGTGATTTAGGCAGAAGCTATTATGGACCGGCTGTCCCCATCGGCAGCGATTTCTCAGGATTGTTGTACTTGCATGGTTCAGTGGATAGCCCTGATCGCGAAATAGTCCTTGACGATAGGGATTTTGCTCGGGCTTACCTTTCAGAGGGCTGGGCGACACGTTTTCTACTTAAGCTATTTGAGACATACACGGTTGTATTCATTGGCTACAGCTTTGGCGATGTCATTATGCGATATCTTGCATTGGGCATTTCGTCCCACGCCAGACCTCGGTACATTTTCCTCTCTGAAGAGGATATGAACGGAAGAGATAATGAATGGCAACACAATGGAATTACTCCGATTGCCTATCCTTCAGCTAATAAGCATTGTGCGTTAGTCAGGGCAATTAATGCTTGGGCTGATCACATGTCCTTGGATTACAATGCTTACGAAAAACGTTTACCAGGCATTATCGAAAATGGTGTTCCGAAAGATGCTGTTGATCTTGACTATGCCAGCGCTGCTTTATCTACAGCCGAGGGCGCGCAATGTTTTGTCGACATTGTTGAAAGAAAAGAAGGTCAAGAAGAGACGGTCAAATCGAAGATAAAGAGGGAATGGCTATCTTGGCTGATGAGTTCGGACGCGCTCCGGGAAGTTTTCACAGAAAGAGGCCCAAAGACTCAGAATGAGAAGATTCTGCTGGATTGGTTCCTTGTCGATTTTGTGCAAAAGCCGGAAGAACGGGATTTTGTGCTGTATGTGCTTTGCAAGTTGCAATCATCAATGTCTGATTGGTTATTTGAGCAATTGCATGAATGTGTCAGTTATTGCATCAGCCATCGGGATAGACGGGATTTAATTCCGGTCTTTACGGTTTTAATGACTTCCATGCAGGGCCACTCCGCTCCAAGTGTTCTTGATGAATTTATTGAGCCATCATTACTTTACAATTCAGATATATCGCCTCAAATATTATCTCTCATTATTCGCCCATATTTAAAACTGACCGCGCCTTTCCGGGGGAACGGCATAAGGCCTAGAGCTGAGATTGCATGGCCATATGACAGGATAGAAGAGATTGATAATCATTTGAGCTTCGACATGAAGAAGATGGCATTGCTTGCTGAATCCAGCTTACAAAGAGCTAGTGCTCTATTACAAGCTTATCAAGGTGAAAATGAATACTCTTGTTTAAGTAGGCCATCGATAGAGCTTAGCGATCAGAATTTATATGTGTCTGATTTGCAATCTATGTTTGTCGACATTCTTCGTGATTATGCGCATGGTCATAAAGATCAACAGGATAGTCTGATATATCGGTGGTGGAATAGTGAGTCTGCGCTTCTTAAACGTTTAGCGATTAATACTATTGCTTTTTCGGATTGGGATGCGAACCGTAAAATCACTTGGATTCTCGAACATGATTATTTATTTGACTTGGATGCCCATCATGAAGTCTATATGGTTCTTAAAGAAGCTGCTCCGAGCATGGGAGAGAATTCGAAGAAAAACATACTAGAATATCTGAGGAATAAACTTGATTCCCTCAAGGAAACATATTCTGATGAACGAACGGCGCTTTATGAGCAGTTTGATGTTCTTCAATGGCTTCTTAAGCATATGAATGGTGGAATGGGGAATTGGCCTGAGGCTCAGAAGTGGAAGAATGAGCTTGCTTGGAAATATAATTTTTTGCCGCGAGAGCATGCAGATTTCCATATTTATTCTGAAGGAGTTTGCAGTGTAACTACTGGAATTACTGATAAGCAATTTATTGATATTTTGGAGAATCGTCCGTCTGTTCTCGAAGAAAAAATGTTTGGTAACCAAGATAAAACGGTTAAATTTGATTCTTTGAGTATTAATAATCAAATCTCTGAAGTTGTTTCGCATAATCCTCGGGTGGGATTTACTCTTTGGGAACTTGTCAATCGGCATAAAGAAAGTGACGCAGTTCAATATAGTTGCTCAATCATTCGTGGGTGGGGTGAGGCATCCCTGGATGATGAACAAATATTGGTTCTTGATTTATTGAAGAAGCTATTGCCGAAGATGGGGCAAGATGAAGTAAGCGCAGTGTCGTTTTTCCTGAATAGACAGATTGATGGGGAAAAGACTACGATTACCGCGAAAACTTTACAGATAATGAGTGATATCGCGTTGCAAATTTGGGAACGGTATAGCTCGACATTCAGCGCAAGTAAAGATCAGCAATGGCAGAACGATCCAGTTACATATTCCTTGAATTGTTGGCCTGGTAAACTCGCTTATTTCTGGATGGGCAGAATCCGTTGGAGATATAGGCAAGAAGCTGATTCTTGGAATGGTCTTGATGATCTCGAAAAGAAGATGGTTCGTCGTTTTGTAGATGATGAAGGTGACTTCTCCCCGCTTGTTTGGACAGCATTGCTTACAAATATCAATATGCTTCATTCGCTTGATCGGGGAAATACAGAGAGCTGGTTGCCTGATTTAATGAAAAAAGCGGGCACGAAGTTTATTTGGAATGTGATGCTCCCGAATCCGATTCTTAATATTCGACTTATTGACATAGCTTTTTATGAGAGCTGTCTTGATGAGTTTAAATATCTGTCTCATTTGGATGATTATAAGAAACAAAGCTTTCTCTTACAGGTATTTTGGATAGTTACTTATGCTGGATTGGAAGATAAACGGAGAGCGAAACTTTTGTCTAAAGTCGTGACAGCTGGGAATGGCATTTATGCTCCTTTGTTCATGGACCGGATTGTGTGGGCTTTCAAATTCCGGCTTGATTCCAAAAGCAAGAATATGGTGTGGGATTTATGGCTCCATCGATTTATTGAAGATCGTCATGCCGGCAAAGGACGGAACTGGAGTGAAAAAGAGCGAATTGCTTTTGCTGAACTAATTCCTCTGTTGGATGAGCATCTTAAAGAAGGAATGAAGTATCTTTCTGATAATTTCCCAAGAATTATGGGGCGGGATTTTATCAACCTTATTATGCTTAAAAATATTGATGATATTCCGCAGGAATGTGCGGAGGCATTTATTGAGTTTTATACGTGTTTATTTAAGCAACCTGATATTCCTTATGTATGGCGAGTAGAAGAATTATTGCAGAATCTAATCGATAAGTTTGGAATTGGTAAAGTTAGTCCATTGGTGTCTTTAGCAAGGCAGAAGCGTATCATCTCAGATACTTGGAGTCCTTCTTTCAAAGGAGGAGCTGCGTAATGGTGACGAAGAAGGTGAGATATGGGTATTAAAACACTGTTGTGCGGCGAATCCAAGAATGTGGAGTACAAGCTCGCGCCTCCCTCCAGGAGCATTAACTACACCAAAACCGCGGTGGCGTTTGCCAATGGGCAGGGTGGTTGCTTGGTGTTCGGAGTCGAAGATCAAACGCTTCGCGTGGTGGGCATTGCCGAAGACAAAGTGTTCACGGTGATGGATTCCATTTCGGACGCCATCGTCAATAGCTGCGAGCCGCTGATTATTCCCGACATCACCATGCATGATGTGAACGGCAAAACGGTTATCGTGGCTGAGATCGCTCCCGGCTTGCAGCGTCCGTACCATATCAAGTCGCTCGGCCAGGAACAAGGAACGTTTGTCCGCGTAGCTGGCACCACACGTCAAGCAGATCAGCCTACCATCCGTGAGCTGACCATTGAAGGCAGCAACCGGAGTTTTGATCAAGTACAGTGCCTTGGATTGTCCGTAACGGAAGAAGACATCGAGGCACTGTGCGCAAGTCTGACGAAAACCGCGAAGGATAATGCCGAAGACTCCGCAAAAGTCAAAACGGTTACGGAGAAACAGTTGCTGCAATGGGGTGTGCTGGCAAAACAGGACGGGCAATTGGTGCCCACCAACGCCTATGCGATTCTGACTGGCAATGAGGCCGTTCGATCCGTGGTGCAATGCGGTGTATTCAAAGGAACCACCAAAGCTGTGTTTGTGGATCGGCGTGAGTTCGCGGGCACTCCGCAGGAGCTCATCGAAGAGTCCTACCAGTATGTGCTGCGTAACATCCATATGGGTGCCCTGTTCAAGGGCGTGTACCGGCAGGATGTGTACGAGATTCCACCGGACGCCGTTCGAGAGCTGATTGTCAACGCGATAGTGCATCGCAGCTATATCGATCATTCAAACATTCAGATCGCGATTTACGATGATCGATTGGAGATCACTTCGCCCGGGCGCTTGCCAATGGGGCAGACCATTGAACGCATGAAGCAGGGCTATTCGAAAATCCGCAACGAGGCATTGGCCTCTGCCTTTGAGTACATGGGTTACATTGAGCATTGGGGGAGCGGCATCCTGCGTGTGATGCAGGAGGTGCGCGATGTCGGATTGCCGGAACCGGAATTCCTTGGCGGCGATACGGATCTGCGCATCAACATTTATCGCAATGGCTCAGAGACAGGTTCTGATGACGGGATTGTGACGGGATTACGACGGGATTCGCTTTCTGATGACGGGATTGTGGAAGGAGCAACTTCAAAAACGAGTGCTGCTCCGAATGCCGCCATTGCAGTGGTTCCATCCCAGAAGGAGCGTATTCTTGATGCGTTGCGTAAGAATGCGAGTATTTCTATCTCTGACGCCATACGGATACTGGGTGTGCAGGAAAGGCAGGCTCAACGAATATTGAAGAGCCTAATAGAGGAAGGCAGTGCAGTGAAAATTGGTGCTGCTCGTGCTACTCGATACGCTGAAGCGAAGAAAAGGACGGAACCGCATGAGTGAGAATAGCCAAGTAACAAGACTGCTCGCCAGACGTTTCAGCCACCTAGGCGAACATGGGCGCATCGTATTCTGGCGCGACGATAAGAAACAGTACGCGGATGTCGTGGCAACATTGGTGGGGGAGCACGCCACCGATGAAGCGCTGCGCGAGGTCGAACTGATTACCCCGGAAATTGGGGATGAGAATGACAGGCGGTACATTCCGTTCACGGTGCGCTACCGCATGTTCCACGAGCAGCCGAATCAAAAATTCCTTGTATATCTGACGGAGCCGGCCCCGGCAGTTCAGGACAACTGGCTGTTGGATTTGGAACTGGCATACGGCCCCACGTTCACCATGGACAAACTCGCCGTGACGCTTACGGAAACACTGCCGGAAGCTTCCGCCGACACTCGAAACAAGTGGTTGGAAGTAATGAGGGGCGTACCAAAGTTCTTCGACAGCGAAGAACGCGCCAAGCGCCTTGCAAAACGTCTCAATGCGCACGACGATGCCACCGATTTCCAGGCGAAGATGATCGCCACGCTGCTGCAACTGAAAGACGATCGGCACAGCATGCAAGACATCTGGGCTGAGCTGCTTACGCAATATTCGCTGGGTGACGATTCTGGCATCACCGCGATTGAACGCATGGGATTAAGCACGTTCCATTGGACTGGAACACGGCGCATTTATCGTTTTGATGTGGATGCCGATGCCGGCAGCGAGCCGACAGTGAAGGACTTCGTGCTATGGCTGTTCCAGCTCGCATGGAACGGATTCTCCGATGGCAGGAACGCCGTTTCCGCTTATGCGAACATTATTCGCGACTGGGACGACTGGTATAAGAACATCGACATGCGCACGGTGTTACAGAATCTTTCCGAGAATGCCGTGGAGGAACTGCACCTGTCCACTCGAATCGCCGATATGAGTGTGGAGGAGCTTGCCGACCGTGACCTGTTCCGCGACGTGGATGAGATGATCGTCAACAAGCTGTTCGAACGGTTGGGCTCGCAATCCATTACGGATGACGAGGTGCAACGGATCATCAACGGGCGTAAGCAAAAGCTCTGGTATGCAGAATATACCGACCAATACGAGTGCATTGCCGCCGCAAGCAGGCTTCGCGCCGTGTTGACTGAATGCAGCGGACTCATTAGCACCATCAGCTCGCCGGAGCAGGGGATGAAGCTGTATGCCGAAAAGCTATACAAGGCCGATGGCGCATACAGAAAATATGTGCTCGCATGGCATCGTGCCAACCCGGATGCGGTGAGCGTGGACGATGATCTGCAAAGCGCCTACGAGGCATATCAGCAGGATCTGGGTCAGACATGGCAAAAACAAGTCGATACGCTAAGCCAATGGAAGTTCATAGACATGGACGCGCAAACCAATTTCTATGAACGTGAAATCGCGCCGGTATTGAAGTCCGGCAGAAAAATCGCCGTGATCATTTCCGATGCGCTACGTTACGAGGTTGCGCAGGAACTGTCCGAACGCATCGACAGGGAAAGCCGTTTCAGTACGAAACTGAATATGCAATACAGCGTTCTGCCATCCTATACGCAACTTGGCATGGCGGCGTTGCTGCCGCACGGCTCGCTCGAATTCGACAGCAAAGACCGTTTATATGTTCTGGCTGATGGACGCAGCACCAAAGGAATCGAAGCGCGCACTGCCATTCTTTCGGCCGTAGGCGGCAAAGCGATTAGATATGACGATTTGACAAAGCTGAAAGTCAGCGAAATCAAAGAACTATACAAATCCTGCAACGTGCTGTATGTGTATCACAATCATATCGACGCTACCGGTGATACGGAGAAAACGGAATCGGAAACAGTGGACGCATGCGAGAAGACGTTCAAGGAACTGGGTGAAGTAGTCAAAAAACTTGCCAGCGGCAACGTCCATAACATGATCATCACTGCGGATCACGGATTCCTCTATCAGGACCGAGATTTGGACGGTACGGAATGGTTGAGCGAACAGCCCAAGGGTGATACGGTATGGGTGAGAAAGCGGCGATTCTCCATCGGATCCAATCTTGCTCCGGGTCGCGCGTTCGTGACATTCAATGCCGCGCAGATAGGAATGGACGATGCTCGGAATGAAGGCATAAGCATTCAAGTGCCGAACTCCATCATGCGCTTGCGCATGCAGGGCGCCGGTGTGAAGTATGTGCATGGAGGAGCAGCATTGCAGGAAATCGTCGTTCCTGTGCTGCATGTCAGTAAGGGGCGTTCCGCGGCCGACGATGTGAGACCCGCGGAATTCACTATTCTGCAACGAACTGACAGGCTTTCCAGCAGACAGTTGACTGTGGAATTCTTCCAGAACGAGCCCGTTGGAGGAAAAATCCGCGCACGTACCGTATTGGCCGGATTGTGGGGGCGTGATGCGGCAGGCAATGATGTGCTCATCTCCAATGAGACACCGGTCGCCTTCGATCTGCTCGGGCAGGAGAAAAGCGAACGCCATGTGACGGCTACGCTCATGCTGACCAGTGACGCGGAACGATTCAATGGAACGAATATCGAACTGCGCCTGCGTGAGAAGACAGATGGGTCAAATGTGCTGGTCGTGCTTGACCAGAAGGCACGATACTTCTTCAAACAGGGCGTGGTGGCCGACGATGCCGGATTCTTCGACTGAATTGGATGAGTACAGAGGAAAGCGACAGTAAGAGGTAACACAATGAATGAGCAGGATATGAGCCAGAACGGTTGGATTGAAAGTCCTGAACACAACTCGGATGGGAATTCCCTGAGCGCGTTGGATGTCAAGATCACCGATCTGTTCCCCGGAGTCACCGTCCGCAAGGATCTGGTGAACAAGGTCAAGGGCAATGCGTTGGTGCCCTCATATGTGCTGGAGTTCCTGCTCAGCGCATATGCCACGAACACCGACCAGGCCAGTATCGAGTCGGGTGTGGATCGAGTGCGTGCCATTCTTGCAAACAACTATGTGCATCGCGAGGAAGCCAATCTTATCCAGTCGAAGATCCGCGAGAAAGGGAGCCATAGGATTATCGACCGTGTACAGGTGGCCCTTAACGAGAAGACCGACCTGTATGAGGCGACATTCTCCAATCTCGGCATCAGCCAGGTCATTGTCGATCCAAGCCTTGTAAAGGCTTATCCGAAACTGCTGGTGACGGGCATCTGGTGCATGTGTCAGATCGGTTACGCATATTCCGGCGACCCGCGCGAAGTGCCATGGCAGTTGCTACAGCTCAAGCCTGTGCAGATGGCGCGCGATGATCGCGAAAACTACATGCAGCAACGTTCGCAATTCACCGACGGCGAGTGGATCGATCTGCTGATGCAATCCATTGGGTTCAATTCCGATCTATTCTCCGACCGGGCTAAACTGCTGCATCTGGTACGCATGGTGCCGTTTGTGGAACGAAACTACAATCTGGTCGAACTCGGGCCGAAAGGCACCGGCAAGTCGCACATCTACTCGGAATTCTCGCCGCACGGCATGCTCATATCCGGCGGGGAAGTGACAGTGGCCAAACTGTTCGTGAACAATTCCAACGGACATCTGGGGCTTGTGGGCTATTGGGATACGGTGGCGTTCGACGAGTTCGCAGGCAAGGCCAAGAAGGCCGGCCGGGACTTGGTGGACATCATGAAGAACTACATGGCCAACAAGTCGTTCTCCCGTGGCGTCGAGACGTTCCAAGGCGAGGCGAGCATGGCGTTCGTAGGCAACACCTCGCATAACGTGCCGTACATGCTGAAAAACTCCGACCTGTTCGAGGAACTGCCGAAACAGTATCACGATCCGGCATTCCTGGATCGTATTCACTTCTATCTGCCGGGTTGGGAGTTCGAACAGATCCGTTCCGAGATGTTCGCCAGCGGATTCGGTTTCGTTGTCGACTATCTGGCGGAGATTCTGCACAACCTGCGCGATGCCGATTACAGCGACCGGTTCGAAAAGTATTTCGAACTGTCTTCCACACTGTCCACGCGAGATAAGGACGGCATCAAAAAGACGTTCTCCGGATTGATGAAGCTTATCTACCCGGACGGCAAGGCCACTCCCGAACAGATGGAGCCGTTGCTGCGTTGCGCCATCGAGGGCCGCAAGCGTGTCAAGGACCAGCTGTGCCGCATCGACTCCACCATGGAGGAGGTCGAGTTTACCTACAAGCGTGTGAGCGACGGCGAAATAGTCGCCGTGCAGACCTTGGAAGAGCTTGACTACCCGCAGTTGTATTGGCGTGGGCGTGTAGTTGAGAACTCGGAAGATGAGAGCGAGGCGGAATCGTTTGTTGCCGGTGATGACGTGGCAATTGCGGGTAGCGAGGGCGAAGCCGGTGCTTCTGAGAACGCCAATGCCCTTCCCGTAGCGAGGCAGCAAGAAACAGCCGCGATGACTCCAGTCGAGCGCCTTGCGGCAAAGGCCGACGGAAAGCAGTGGGAATTGGTCGAAAACCAACGTGGAATCACGTATTACAAACTATTCGGGCCATATTTGGCTGGTGCGAAGAAAATCGTTGTAGAGGATGCGTATGTGCGTAAGCCGTACCAGCTGCGTAATCTGGCCGAGTTCTTGGAAATGCTGCTCAGATGCAAAAATTCCGATGAGGATGTAGCCGTTCATCTGGTGACCGGACATAATGATCCTGAATTCGTGGAAGCGCAGTTAAATGGTTTGAACGAACTGGCATCGACGTTCTCACAGCTGGGCGTGAACCTCACCTACGAATTCAGAGACACTTTGCACGACCGTTCCATTACTTCGGATACCGGATGGGAGATTCTTCCCGGCCGGGGGCTTGACATCTTCCAAAAAATCGTTGAGGGCGATTGGTTTAACCCGCTGCTGCGCCATCAGCAGCTCCGCCGCGTCAAGGAATGCAAGGTCACGTATAGGCGAATTGAACGATAGTCTGTGAGGATTCTATGAGAGATAGAAATGCGTATGAAAATAGTTCAGTATGGAATATGGTCTCAGAGATTAAACAAGATGAGTATATTAACTCTTTGTCTCCGGGAATGCGGAATTATCTGATGTATCTTTTGGAGGACATCGAGAGAAGAAAAATACAAACTGCTATTATGTGTCTGAGTCTACTTTAAATACGTTAAATAATGATCTCGGATATATTCGGGATTATCTTTCAAGCAGTAGTCTTGAATCATATATTGATCGAGCATTTGAGCATCTTGCTTCTTCTTGGCCAGCACATAATGGACGACGAGTAGTTGATATTGCGCAGTCAACGTACAATCATTATGTTGACGAAGCTGAAAAAAGAATCAAGGAAATTCGCGATCAGGCTGACAAAATTGATTCTTTAAAAGATGAATTTGATGACTTCTTGGAATCAACAAAAAATGAAATTGTTGAAACAAAAGAGGTGGTGGAAAAAAGAACCGATGAAATTGAAGAGGCAATAAATGCAAGGCGTAAGGAGATGGGTGAACAATATGAAGATTTTCTTGTGTCTGCTAAAGAAAATGCTGAGAAATCGATAGAACAAATCACTGAAAGTTATTTAAAAAATATTAAAGAAATTAATCGTTCGGCGGAAATATTACTTGAGCAAGTCCAAAAGAGATCAAGCAGTATTAGTGGATGGGTCATCGCTGATTCATATGGGAAATATGCAAGGAATAAAACGGTTGCAACACTCGTATACGACATTCTTGCCATTGCTTTTTCAGTAGTGGGAATCTTCCTTGTCGGATTTGCTCTCAATGCGGTTGAGGATAAAGAAACAGCCATTTCTGTTTTTCGGGTGACGGTATCTATCGCGTCGTTCACCATTGCTGGTTTTTTATTTAGGAGGGGGACTTTTAATCAGAGAGAAGCGAAATCAGCTAAAAGGACGGAACTTACATTACGTCAGTATGAGCCTTTTATAGCAAATCTTGAGACGGAGGATAAAAAATCAATTACCAAGGAAATTGCTGAGCGCATCTTCGTTAAAGGAGATATTGGCGAAAATGAGTCAGCTGTTGCAGAAGCAATTGCCGGTCGTGGTTTTTCGGAGAAGAATCTGTCCGCTATAACTTCTCTATTAAAAGCAGCAAGCCAAGCAGAGTCCAGTAAATAGAAGTACCGAGAAGATGGCAGATACTTTGATAAGTAATACTGTCATATACTCATATACTCACAGTTTTTGTGCGATGTTATGTATGAATAAGAAAGTCAAGAATGAAATCGATGAGTCTAGTCGCATCTTCTTGATAAGCAACGATGAGTATTATTAGGCGGCTGTGTCTTTTCTACGCAGGCCACCAAATACGTGTCAGCGGCAGAATATCGCGCGTCTCCTCATCGGTCTTGTCATACACGTCAACGTAGTGACGAACAAATCCATCAAGGTCGAGCAGGCGCATGGGAACATTGGAGCGGTCCGCCTCATATCGGGCTTCTCTGGTGAAACCTCCGGTGGAGACATAAAGTCCGCGGTCGTTTGCGCGTAGGCCGCCGATGAAGGAACGGATCGCAGGTGCTCTCATGGCACCCTTGCGGTGTTTGACTTCGACCACGATACGTGGCGATTCCAGTCCAAGGGCATCGGGAGATGCTATGACATCGCGGCCGCCGTCCGGCCCTTTCGGCGTGATCCGAGCGCAATATCCCATGGCTTTGAGCAGTCCTGCCACGAGGCGTTCCATGTCCTCCCAGTCAAGTTGGTTCACGCGGTCCTTGATAAGCTCGATGCCATTATCATATGTGGCGGCGCGGGCGTCCTCATTGTCGTCGGAGGCGTCTTCGACTGCCGCTTCCTCCGGAATCGGCTGCAAAGTCCCCGTGGCTGATCGGAGGTCGTTCATGGCCTCATCCGACACGGCGAAAATAGTCTGGATGCCGCCGAGGGAGTTTTTGGAGGATTGCTTGAGCGCATCGCGTGATGCGGATGTGTCCCAACGAACGGTACGGGTATAGGCGGGGTCATCTTCATCACGCGTGGGAACGCAATCACCGGTGATGACGCCAATATGATAAAGACGACTCGCCGGATCGTACATGACGACGGTCTGTCCTTGTGTCATCTCGTGTGCGAAACGGTACACCTGACTGACGATGGCAGCCACCCTGTTTTTACTTTCATTGGGATGTTCGGCTAGATATGTGGCTCGGATCTGCTCGCGTTTCATGGAAGCGATATCCTTGCTTCCAAAATCCCAACCGATGCCGATCTTCCCCTTGTCAAGCCAGTCTTCCGCGTACACCCCACCGTGTCCCGCGCGAATCATCCAAGCACTCATAGCCGCACCGCCTTTCTGCCATTGGTTCCACCTTATCGCATGTTCCGAGATGCAGTTGCAGGCTCCTGATGTTCATGTTTTGATAGGGTGTGGTCCGCACCGCATCCTTGCCCCCTTGTGCCTGGACGAGTGATGGAGCATAGCCAAGTATAGGTTCCTGACTTATCGGTTTGCTGTGGGCGCGGCACAATGTGAGGTAGTCCTCCGAAAAGAGGCCGCCATGAAATACGGAATGAGGACACCCAGCTGGAAGAAGAGCCTGTCCGCGCGCACGAAGGGGCTTGCCGCCCGTGCGGTCAAGCGTGCGCTGATTCCCGGTTACGGCAAGAAGGGCATGGGCTGGCTGCACCCCAAGCGCAAGCTGTACAACACGGTCTACAAGAAGACCACGTTCAGCTTGTTCGACCTGTTCAAGTAGTCAGGGCTAAAGGGGGAAAGCACATGTGTTCCAATCCAGACACGTACGAGTTCCGACTTTCATTAGACCTTCCTCAACAGAGCGCCGTTCCTACTGATACGTTTTCTGCCTTGCGGGAAGTCCATGAATATTCAGCGGAGAACGGCCCGCGTTTCCATACGGCTGCTGAGATGTTTGATTCTCTGGGAATATGACAGGTCCCGCCATGAGAACATTACGTATGGCGGGATCTGGTTTTGTCGCTGTTGAGCT
>ENA-ORSQ01000872-ORSQ01000872.1-human-gut-metagenome-genome-assembly--contig:-NODE-872-length-17907-cov-4.224905_pt1 | contig 17907 bp, 10 predicted proteins | sample MGYA00241900_ERZ509164 | MGnify/ENA primary metagenome ERZ509164 (study PRJEB26280, sample SAMEA2338807) | human gut metagenome | biome: human gut; feature: human-associated habitat; material: faeces...
AGGTGGAGTCGACGCCTGCCGACAGCAACATTCCCTACGTGCAGGCCTACGACACACAGACCGGAAAGCCGCTGGGCAGCCAGCAGGTTGTAAACAAGCACACGGTGGTCAAGACCAAGACCAAAAAGCTGCCGATTTTTATTACGGCGCTTGCCGGCTGTGCCTGCGGCGCCCTGCTGGTCATTGCACTCATTATGAGCGGTACGCTCAATATCGGTGGCGGCAAGAATGCCGTGACGGCGGGTGCTTCGGGTTCGTCGACGCAAAAGATTACGATTGATTCCGAGGACACCACGCTGGCCGAGGCCGTTTCTGCCAAGGCCCTGCCCTCCGTCGTTTCCATCACCGCCACTTCGAGCGGTAGCCAGAATGGCTCGCTTTCGCAGTCTGCCGACGAGTCGGATGGTTCGGGCAGCGTCGGTTCGGGCGTTGTGCTCGATACCGAGGGCCATATCCTCACCAACAACCATGTGGTCGATGGCTATGACCAGTACGTGGTTACCATGGACGACGGCACCACCTACGAGGCCGAGTTCGTGGGCAACGATGCCTCGAGCGACCTGGCTGTCATCAAGCTCAAGGACGCCGATGCCTCCAAGCTCACGCCGATCGAGATCGGTGATTCCTCCAAGCTCAACGTGGGCGAGTGGGTCATGGCGATCGGTTCGCCGTTCGGCAACGAGCAGTCTGTCTCCACGGGTATCGTCTCGGCGCTCTATCGCTCCACGGCCATGAGCTCTACCAGCGGCAACACCATCTATGCCAACATGATCCAGACCGATGCCGCCATCAACCCGGGCAACTCCGGCGGCGCGCTCGTCAACGACAATGGCGAGCTTGTGGGTATCAACTCGCTCATCGAGAGCTACTCGGGTTCCAGCTCGGGCGTGGGCTTTGCCATTCCCGTTAACTACGCCAAGAACATTGCCGACCAGATCATCGACGGCAAGACGCCGGTTCATCCATACCTGGGCGCCACGCTTTCGAGCGTCAATGCGCTCAATGCCCGCACCAACAAGCTGAGCACCGATAGCGGCGCGTATGTGGCGAGCGTCGTTGAGGATGGTCCTGCCGCCAAGGCTGGCATCCAAGAGGGCGACGTCATCACCAAGCTGGGCGACGACGAGATCACAAGCGCCGATGGCCTGATCATCGCACTGCGCAGCCACGAGGTGGGCGAGAAGGTCGAGATCACGCTCATGCGCGGCAAGGAAGAGAAGAAGGTCACCGTCGAGCTGGGCTCCGATGAGGAGCTGCAGAACCAGCAGCAGGATGACAGTTCGACCGACACCGGCAACGGCGGTATTACCGACGAGCAGCTGCGCCAGTACCTGGAGGAGCTGCTAGGCCAGCAGGGGCAGGGCCAGGGCTACGGCCAGGGTTACTAACGAGCCGTATCGCACATATCGAAGCCAGAGGGGCTGTCCCATCAACGCGGGACAGCCCCTCTTTTCTTATTGATCCGTTGGGGACGGAGGAAAACTGATCATTTAGAAATGGCAAGGGCATGATTTGATTGCGCAATCCACCCCGGTCTGGCGGCTGCCGATTCGGTGCGGTTCGAGACCGCTATTCGGCCTCATTGCGACCGGTGGTACTCTAGTATCCGTTTGAAATCGAGCGAAGGAGTGCCGCTATGGAGCAATCGAGCCTGTTTGGTGACGGCGTGGACATCGATACCGAAACGCCAGCGAGCACGGATACCGCTGCACCGATCGATGCCCGTGCCCGGGCGGCAGCGCGTGCGGCCGAGCTGCGCCACGAGCTCGATTACCATGCCTATCGCTACTACATGCTCGACGCGCCCGAGATCACGGACGCCGCCTTTGACAAAATGCTCGTTGAGCTGCAGGAAATCGAGGCGACCTACCCCGACCTGGTGACGCCCGACAGCTATACCCAACGTGTGGGCGGCTACGTGAGCGAGCAGTTTACGCCGGTCACGCATATGGCGCGCATGTATTCCATGGACGATGCCATGGATCTGGACGAGCTCGACGCGTGGCTCCAGCGCACCGAGGATGCGCTCGGTGCTGGCAGCGTCACCTATACCTGCGAGCTTAAGATCGACGGTCTGGGCGTTGCGCTTACCTATCAAAACGGCACCTTCGTGCGCGCGGCCACACGCGGCGATGGCACCACGGGCGAGGACGTGTCGCTCAACGTCCGTACCATCAAGGATGTGCCCATGCACCTGTCCGAGCCGGCGCTCGCCCACATGGGCGCCGACCGCGAGCGTACCATCGAAGTACGCGGCGAGGTCTATATGCCCAAGGGCAGCTTTGTGCGCCTGAACGACGAGGCCGATGCCGAGGGCCGCGACCCCTTCGCCAACCCGCGCAACGCCGCCGCCGGCAGCCTGCGCCAAAAGGATCCCAAGGTCACAGCGCGCCGCGACCTGGCCACCTTTATCTATGCCATCGCCGATACCGACCCGCTGCACGTCCACAGCCAGCGCGAGTTCCTCGATTGGCTGCGTAGCGCCGGCTTTAGCGTCAACCCCAACGTGGCACGCTGCGCCACGCCCGCCGAGGTCCACGAGTTCTGCGCCCAGGCCCTCGAGCATCGCGGCGACCTGGACTACGACATCGACGGCGTGGTCGTAAAGGTCGACAGCTTCCAGCAGCAGCTCGACCTGGGCTTTACCGCCCGCGCGCCGCGCTGGGCCATTGCCTTTAAGTTCCCGCCCGAGGAAAAGCAGACCGTCCTGCGCGAAATTCGCATCCAGGTGGGCCGCACCGGTGTGCTCACGCCGGTCGCCGAGTTCGACCCGGTGACGGTTGCCGGCTCCACCATCGCGCGCGCCACGCTGCACAACATCGACGAGATCCATCGCAAAAACGTGCGCGAGGGCGACACCATTATCGTGCACAAGGCGGGCGACGTGATTCCCGAGGTCGTGGGCCCGGTACTCGACAAGCGCCCGGCCGATTCGGTTGACTGGCACATGCCCGAGGTCTGCCCAGTGTGCGGCAGCCCCGTGGTCCACGAGGACGGCGAGGTCGCTTACCGCTGCGTGTCCATCGACTGCCCCGCGCAGCTCAAGGAGCGCCTGCTTCACTGGGTGAGCCGCGGCTGTATGGACGTCGATGGCCTGGGCGACGAGATCGTCGACAAGATGATCGCCGCCGGCCTGATCCACGATGTCGCGGACTTCTACCAGCTCTCGATCGATGACATCGCAGGCCTGGACACGGGGCGCACCTATGCCAGCTCCAACAGCAAAAAGGGCGTCAAGAAGGGCGACCCCATTCCGGTGGGCCTCAAGACGGCCGAGAAAATCATCGCCGAGCTCAACAAGTCCAAGAGCCAGCCGCTCGGTCGCGTGCTGTTTGCCCTGGGTATCCGCCACGTGGGCAAGAGCGTGGGCGAGGTTATCGCCGAGCGATTCCTGTCGATTGACAAGCTTATCTTGGCGAGCGAAGAGGACATCGCCGAGTGCGAGGGCATCGGTCCCAAGATTGCGGCAAGCGTCAAGCAGTTCCTGGCCGTGCCCGAGAACCTTGCCGTGCTGGAGCGCCTGCGTCAGGCGGGTCTGTCGCTCGAGGTCGACCTGGGCGCCGCGCACGCGCAAGCCGCAGCCGACGCTGGCGTGGCGGGCGAGCTCGCCGACGCACAGCCGCTTGCGGGTTTAACCTTCGTGCTCACTGGTACACTCGTCAACCGCACGCGCGACGAGGCGGGCGCGGCGCTCAAGGTGCTCGGCGCCAAGGTTTCGGGCAGCGTGTCGAAGAAGACGAGCTATCTGGTCGCCGGTCCCAAAGCGGGCTCCAAGCTCACCAAGGCCGAGCAGCTGGGCGTACCCGTGCTGGACGAGGACGCACTCGAGCAGATTCTTGCGACCGGTGAGGTGCCGGAGGCTTAGCGCATCGATAACCAAATTGAAGAACCGCCCGGAAGCACGATGCCTTCCGGGCGGTTCTTATTTGGACGGGGCAACCGGCACCGTGATCTGCGTCACGTAGGTCGCGGGGTCGTCGCTGACGATATTGTCGATGAGGGCGATCCTGCGAACCGGTGCCGTCCCAGAGCGATAAGAGATTCATGCAGGGCAGAGGGACCTCACAATGACGGTTCTCCATTGCGGCGGTCTTTATATATAAACATTAACATTAACGTGTATACTTAGCAGTGAAGATATATGTTGAGAGGAGCAGTTATGGTTACCGTCGCGTTTTCGGAACTGCGCCAAAACCTTACGCAGGTGGCCGAAAAGGTTGCCAATGAGGGCGAGGAGGTTGTGGTCTTCAAGCGGAGCAAGCCGTTGTTCAAGATCGTGCCGCTCGACTATCAAGGCCCGGTTGCAGTGGAATATGACGCTGCCCAGGAGCGTGGGGGCGCAAAACCGACGTGCGACACGGGCAAGCCCAAGCGCGACGTGGGTACGATGTGGCATCCCAAGATCACCTGGAAGGAGATCCGTGAGATGCTCGCGGAGAATGAGGACTACCAGGAGTATCTCGATATCGTGGCTAACATGCCAAAGGGAACGCCGCTCGATACGATGACGGTTGAAGATGAAAAGCGCGTCGCGAGGGAGCGCTACCTATGAGGGCATTTCTCGATACCAATTTTCTGCTCGATTGCGTGCTTCCGGGCCGGCCGGAGCACGCAGCGGCGCAAACGATCAAGGGGCTCGTTGACGTGGGGCTTATCGAGGGCGTTGTTTCGGCCTGCTCTCTCAAGGACGTGTACTACATTCTCACTAAACAGGCAGGCGAGGCGCGCGCCCGCGAGGTAGTGCGCGACTGTCTTAAGAGCTACTCGGTAGAGCCTCTCGACCAAGAAGCTTGTTTTACCTCCGCCTATTCCGATGAGCCGGACTTTGAGGACGGCTGTATCCGTGCGATGGCCGAGCGTGCCGGCGTGGACTTTATCATCACGCGTGACCGCGCCGCTTTTGTGCGCTCGACCATCAAGACCTTCTCGCCTGCAGAGTTCATCCGTGCGTTTCCGATTCCGGAGGAGTAAAACCGCCATATCGGGGACTGTCCCCGGCGTTTGGCGAGCTTGTTGGGAGGCTCCTGGTCCAGTGACTGTTACAAAAAACGGCTATAGCAAATTTGTTGTACTTCGATCTGAAGACTATGACTTCATGGTTCAGGAACAGGCTAAGGCTCGTCTGATGGCTCGTATAGCTGTGGCCGAGCAGGAGCGTGCTGCTGGCATGGCGCGTGATGCCTTTGAGGCTCTCGATGACCTTGAGGCAAAATATGGCCTATAACGTCAAGATTCTGCCTTCAGCCGAACGTTTTCTGGGCGGTTCTTACTTTGCTGGGGCAACCGGCACCGTGATCTGCGTCACGTAGGTTGTGGGGTCGTCGCTGATGATGTCGTCGATCAGGGCGATCTCGCGTTGCCCCGCTACGCTGCCAACTTGTCAAAAGCCCCGCGCCGGTTGAGCACGGTAAACGCGATAACACAGATGACCGCCGACAGAATCGATCCGCACGGCGAGGCGATGCCCATGGGAAACAACGTATCGGAATAGGCATTCGACAGCAGCCACGCGCCCGGCACGCGAATGAGCGCCACGGCCAGCACGTTGTGCGCAAAGCCGATGTAGCTCTTGCCGTATGCAGCGAAAAAGCCGCTAAAGCAAATGTGGATGCCGGCAAAGATCGCGTCGATAATATAACTGTGCATATAGCCGGTGCCGGCGGCGACCACTGCGGGGTCCTTGGCAAAAAAGCCGATAAACGCCGGTGCCACCAGCCACATCAGCACCGTGATCAGGCAGCCGTACACCACCGAGATGGTCATGGCGTCTTTGAGTACCTGACGTGCGCGGTCGCCCTTGCCCGCGCCGGCGTTTTGCGCCGTGAGCGCGCTGACGGTGGCGCCCATGGAACTCGGCACAATGAACAAAAAGCTGATCATCTTCTCGACCAGGCCCACGGCGGCGGCGTCGACGAGCCCTCGGTGGTTGGCGATGACGGTGATAAACATAAACGCCACCTGGATGCAGCCGTCCTGCACGGCCACAGGCACGCCGATCTTAAGAATGCTGCCGAGCACCTCGGGCTGGGGGCGCAGGTCGCTGCGCTTAACGTGGATGTTCGTGCGGCGGCTCTTGAGCCACACGAGCGCGAGGGCAACGCTGGCCGTCTGGGCGGTTACCGTGCCGAGCGCCGCGCCCACGGGGCCGAGCCCCATGTGGCCGATAAACAGAAAGTCGAGCGCGATGTTGATGATGCATGCCACGCCGATCACGTACATAGGCGAGCGCGAATCGCCCAGGCCGCGAAAGATGGCCGAGAGGATGTTGTATGCGGCGATAAACGGAATGCCGACAAAGCAGATGCGTAGGTAGGCGGCGGTTCCTTCGACTGCCTCAGCCGGCGTGCCAATGAGTGCCACGATCTGCGGGCACAGCGTAAGCAGGACAGCGGCCAGCACCACCGAGACACCCATAAAGAGCGTGATAGTGTTGCCGATGGCGGTCTCGGCGCGGTCGAAGCGGCGCGAGCCCACGGCGTGGCCGACGACCACCGTGGTTCCCATGGCCAGGCCCACGAGCGCCACGGTGATCATATAGAGCGTCTGCGCGCCATTTGCCACGGCGGTGATGCCGGCGGCGCCGCTAAACTGCCCCATCATGTACAGGTCGGCCATGCCGTAGAGCATCTGCAAAAAGTACGAGAGCATATAAGGCAGGGCAAAGACTGCGATGGTCTTAAGGACATTGCCGCGTGTGAGGTCGTGTTCCATGGGCGGGGCTTTCTGGCTTGGTTCGTTTAGGTACCAGTGTAGTGAAAACCCTACAACGATTGTAGAGTCAAGGTTTGTGTTGGCGGTGGGGCGAAAAAAATAGTCACGCTCCAAGCACGATGCCTTGATCTCTCCGTGCCCCTCACCTCGCCTCGAACCATCACAACATTCGACGTTTTTTGCCAAAAACGGGAAAAGCATCGAATGTTGTGATGGTTTTTCTGCCACTCGACCGGGTGGAATCGCTTTCTTGTGCACGAAGGTGTGCGGACCCGTGGGCAGGGGAATAAGGTTGGTTATCCGACTCCATTGGAGGGCTCATGGACCTGCCGATCGTCCTGTCCCATAAGACTGCCTGGCTGTACCACAACGTGGCGCGCCCGTCCGAGCCGCTCTCGTGAGCAAACAGCCTATACGATGAGGAATCGCTTGCTAACGAGGCGGAACCGACCGCGAGCCTGCCCAAATTGGGACTCGATGCCAAGGGGCTGAGGGCTTCAACGGCTGTCGGGATTGTTACCGACCATCTGGTTTCACTTGGTATTCCACGAGAAGAGCTCGATCATATTGACACGCTCGTCAACTTTGATTTTGAGCGCTCGACGCCGGCTGGATTTAGGTGCCACGTGTTTGGAGCGCCGGTACCTCCAGACCATCTTATCGAGGTGGCAGAGGGCCTTCTGGTGGTTGATGAGGCCATGTGCTTTGTCCAAGCGGGTTCGTGGATGAGCGAGCCCGAGCAGCTGGAATATGGCTACGAAATCTGCGCCCGATACCATTTGAATCATCTGTCGACAGGCGATTATATCGAGATGGGGCAGAGGTATACCGTTGCCGACTTGATTGCCTATTGCAATGAGAACCGATCTCGTCAGGGGGCTATACGCGCGGCCGCCGTGCTCAGGCGCGTGCACGATGGCGCGCGGTCGCCCATGGAGACGGCCACCGCAATCATGGTCGTAGCAAAACGTTCCCAGGGAGGGCTGGGATACGCCAAGATCGAGCTCAACCATCGGGTCGATGTTCCCAACGAGTTCAAGTATCTCGCAAAGGCCGGGTATTTCGAGATTGACGTATATGCGCCTGCGAGCGGTACGGGGATTGAATACAACGGCTCGGACCATCTTGATAAACAGCGCAGCGCGTCGGATGCGGAGCGTATGACCGTGCTGAGCGCGCTGGGCTTTAGGGTGATCGTCCTCACCGGGACTCAGTTTGCCCACCAGCTGCAATTGCACCGGGCGATGAACGCCATCGCACTCGCTATGGGCCTTAAGTGCGACCGAAGCGAAGCGTTCCAGAAACGTCAGAACGACCTGCGAGAATTCGTGATTCGGCACTGGGACGGCGGCCTTTAGGGACGCTTTGGTCCTTCTGCGGGGCCTGCGGGCAGGCAAACCATCACAACATTCGACGTTTTTTGCCAAAAACGGGAAAAGCATCGAATGTTGTGATGGTCTGTGTTGAGGATGGGCTCGGGAAGTACGTCTTGCTCGAAGTGGCCTGTCCTGTCGTACGGGTGTCGACCCATTCTTCCCGTGGGGTATTATGTTTTCCGAAGAATAAAACGCCGCGTGAGGGAGGGCTGCGTGGACGGGCACGTGCAACATGACGGTTTTGGCCGCGACATCAACTACCTGCGCATTGCCGTTACCGACAAGTGCAATTTCCGCTGCATCTATTGCATGCCGGCCGATGGCGTGGCACCCCGCGCGCACGACGAGCTGCTCAGCGCCGAGGAGATCGCCCGCTTTGTGCGCCTGGTGACGGGGGAGGGCATTCGCCGCGTACGCCTGACGGGCGGCGAGCCGCTGGTCAGCCGCCGTATCATCCCGCTCATTCGTGACATCCGCGTGATTCCGCAGATCGAGGACATCTCGCTCACCACCAACGGTGCCCTGCTGCCCCAGCTGGCGCCGCAGCTCAAAGATGCCGGTCTTAACCGCGTCAACATCTCGCTCGACACACTCGACCCTACGCTCTTTGGAAAGATCACGCGTCTGGGCCGACTCGAGCAGACCATGGCTGGCATCGACGCGGCGCTGGCTTGGGGCTTTGAACCCGTTAAGGTCAACTGCGTTGTTGTGCGCCGGCTCAACCAGGACGTGGCGGCCCTCGCGCGGCTCACGCTCGACCGCCCCATCCACCTGCGCTTTATCGAATACATGCCCATCGGCGACGAGCGCACGAGCTCGCATTGCGCTGTGGACCCGCATGCGCCCGCGCTCAATCCCGAGCTGTGGGACGCGAGCGACACCGTGCCGAGTGACGAGCTGCGGGCGCGCATCAATGCCGGGGCCGCCGCGACGGGACTGGGCGAGCTCGAGCCGCTCGACATCAACGACGCTCCTGCCGGCGCGGGCCCTGCGCGCTACTGGCACTTTCCGGGCGCGGCGGGAACGGTCGGCTTTATTAGCGCCATGTCCAACCATTTTTGCGCGAGCTGCAATCGTCTGCGCCTGACGGCCGATGGCAATGTGCGTCCGTGCCTGTTTAGCGATGCCGAGTATTCGGTGCGTGAGGCGCTGCGCCGTGGTGATGATATGCAGGTACTTTCGATTTGGCGCGATGCCGTGGCCCACAAACCGCAGGAACACGCGATAATTGAGGGCACGCAACGATTTATGTCCCAAATCGGAGGATGATCATATGGCCAAGAGCAGGTACGCCGATGCCACCAAGGCCGCTCGCAGGGCCGCGATGTCTGCCCACAAAGTCACGGCTGCGGCGAATGCTGGCAACGCCGACGCGTCCGCACAGCCGACTGCCAGCGCTGCCGCCGAGCCCGCCCGCGACGCCCGTCGCGACGAGCTGACGCACGTGGACGCCAAGGGCGAGGTGCGCATGGTCGACGTGTCCGACAAGGCCGAGACCCATCGCATTGCCATCGCCGAAGGCACCATCCTCATGCACCCCGAGACGCAGGCCATGGTGCTGCAAGACCGCGCCAAGAAGGGCGACGTGCTTGCCTGCGCGCGCGTGGCGGGCATTATGGCCATCAAGCGCACGAGCGACATCATCCCCATGTGCCATCCGTTGCTCATTACCAAGAGCAAGTGCGACATTGCGCCCATCGCTCCGGCGGGGACGCCGGCCGAGGACGTGCCCGAGGGCTGGGCGCCGGCGCGTGCGGACGGGCAGGTTGGCTTTCACGTGTTGGTCACGGCGGGCGTGACGGGCAAGACGGGTATCGAGATGGAGGCCCTGACCGGCGCGAGTGCCGCGTGCCTAACAATCTATGACATGTGCAAGGCGGTCGATCGCGGCATGGAGATCGTCGACGTTCGCCTGCTGCACAAGGAGGGCGGCCGCTCGGGTGTGTGGGATCGTGCAGAGCGCCAGGCCGCTGCTGTTGAGGCCGTGGCCGCTGACGGTGCCGCGCCCGCGAGCGCACCCGTCGCCGTTGCGTCCGCAGCTCCGGCACCGGCCGTCCCCGCGATCGCGTTTATCGGCTACCAAAACTCGGGCAAGACCACGCTCGTCGAGAAGGTTATCGCCGAGCTCACCCGCCGCGGCCTGCGCGTGGGTTCGCTCAAGCATCATGGGCATCACGGCTTTGATATCGACGTGCCCGCTAAGGATACCTGGCGCCATCACCAGGCCGGATCCAAGCACGTGGGCCTCATCTGCGCCACGCGCTGGGCGGAGTACGCCGACACGCGCGAGGAGGACGAGATGCCCGCGCGTGAGCTGCTGTCGCGCTACAACGATGTCGACGTGGTGATCATCGAGGGCTACAAGACCGAGGGCTTCGACAACATCGTGGTCGCGCGCTCTGGTGTCGACCGTCTGCGCGGCAAGAGCTCGCTCGACCTGGTCGACGGTCACACGCTGGCCCTTGCCTGCAACGAGGCCCTGGCGCGTCAGGCCTTCGACGCCGGCTTTGCGACCCGAGCCATCAACATCAACGACGCCCGAGCTATCTGCGATCTGATTCAGGACCATCTGGCCTAAAACCTGCCAAAAAGGGACAGGTTTGTTTTGGCAGGTTTTATCTGGGCAAACGTCATTTCCACCACAGAGGGGCCAGGCTTCTTTGTGATGGTTTTTGCTTTGGTAGATGTGTGGGACATGCCTTACAATCTACCAAGTAGTTCATGACGGGCGAAAAACGGAGAGAAGGGGCTTGATGCGTCCTTAATGTTTCATGCGGATAGATTGATTTGACAGACGGTGGCGAATGCTCGCCGCCCGTATTCGTATGAAACAAGGAGTCTCCATGCTCTTCTCTCTTTTCTCAAAGCCTCAATCATCGCTGTCCGCGCAGGCCAAGCGCCTAGTGGCGATGCGCTTTCTCATTTACACCGGTTTTCAGACCAGCTACTTTATCGGCGTCATCGGAACGCTCACCTATGCAGACGATGCATCGGTCGTGGCGACATCGCTGGCCGTCCTTTTTATGAACGTATTCGTGATCTTGGGGTCCTTTGCGGGCGGCGCGGCGCTCGACGCCTGGGGCCCGCGCCGTCATTTCTTGCTGAGCATCGTCGGCACGCTGGCGACGGGTGCGGCGATCCTCGTTTTTGGCAGCGCGACCGGCATCGTCCTGCTCGGCGCGGTGCTCCTGGGCTTTGTGATGGGGTTCGCCCAGCCCATCGCCACATCCTATCCAGCCTACCTCACCGACGATCCTGTCGAGCTCAAAGGTATCAACTCCGCCATCGCCATGTTTTCAAACGTGAGTATCATCGTTGGCCCCACGCTGGGCGGCTTTGTCGCGGCGGCTACATCGTCACGCGCGGTGTTCGTGCTCATGATGATTTTTACCGTACTGGCGCTCATTGCCGGCTGGGGCTTTAGGCAAAGTGCGGGTCAGGCCGCCACACACGAAGGCAAACCCGCGCCCGGCGACATCACATCGGATAAGGCCAGCCAAAGCCCCGACCCCAACACGTCCTCCCGCGCAACCTTCGCGACCAGCATCAAGACAGTCTTTACCAACAGCGTTCTCGCCCTACTGTTCTGCATCATCTTTCTTTCGAACTTCGGCTATGGCGCCTTTGACCCGCTGGAGTCGTTCTTCTACCGCGATGTTCTGCATGTCGGTGTCGAGTGGATGGGCTGGCTCTCGTCGGCCTGCGGCGTGGGCGCGGTGCTGGGCGCTGTGGCCGCGCTCCGCTTGCCGCCGCACCTGGTCAACCTTAAAACGCTGCTCGTGGCGCTCATGTCCGTGGGCCTGGGAAGTTTGCTCTATGTGGGGACACCGTACGTGGGCGTAGCCCTTGTCGGTCAGATTGCCCTGGGCGTGGCCTGGGGCGTCGTCAACCCGCTCCACAACACGATCGTGCAAACAACGGCCCCGCTCGAGCAACTCGGGCGCGTCAACTCGGTCATGGGCTTTGGCAATATGTTCGCCGGCGTGGCGCCGCTGGCGATTGCCCCGTGGCTGGCGGCGACATTTGGCGTACAGCGGACACTCGTGGGGGCAGGCATGGTCGTGACGGCGGTCCCTGCGGCGTTGCTGCTGTTTGGACGCCGGCATTTGGATCGTGCCGCAAGGCAGTAAAAACCATCACAACATTCGATGAAAATCGCGATTTTGCCGAAAAACGTCGAATGTTGTGATGGTTTGCGCTGCGGGTCAGGCCATCCTGCGGGCCAGGCCACCACAAAGGGGCCAGGCACCTTTGTGGTGGTTTTTGCTTTGGCGGGCCGCGCCCGTGCCTTGGTATACCATGTACGCCGTTCACGAATACACCCCACACCGCCGCACAACCCAGAAAGGCCCCCATGGACACCACCTTCAGCCACATTAAAGCCGTGTTCTGCGATATCGACGGCACGCTGCTCACGAGCCAGCACACGGTGTCCCCGCGCACCGTGGCGGCGATCCGCGCCCTGCGCGAGCGCGGCGTGCTGTTTGGCCTGTGCACCGGGCGCGACGCCCACGCGACCGAGGCCATGTACAAGCTCTGGGGCATCGAAGGCCTGGTAGACGTGATGGTGGGCTGCGGTGGCGCTGAGGTCATCGACCGCGCGCACGACATCAACGAGCTGAGCTATCCGCTGCCGGGCGAGACCATCGCGCGCATCTGCAAGCACATGGCGGACCTTCCGGCAACGCCCGTCTGCCCCCGAGACGGCGTGTTCTACGTGCCCGAGAGCAACGCGTGCGTCGAGCACCTGTCGCGCGTCGACGGCGTGCCCTACCAGGTGGTCGATTTTGCCGAGTTTTTGCGCGAGCCGCAGCCCAAGGTGATGTTTACCATGGCGCCCGAGGTAATGCCGCGGGTGATTGAGCGAGCATCGACGTTTGCCGACGACACCGTCAAGGCGGCGGCTCTGCAAACCACGCAGCGGCTCTACGAGTTCATGGATCCGCGCGTGTCCAAGACGCGCGGCCTTGTGCGCGTGGCGGAGCTCAACGACATGGAGCTCCAGGACATCTGTGTGTTTGGCGATGCGGACAACGACACCTGCATGGTGGCTGACGCCGGCGTGGGCGTGGCCATGGCAAACGGCAGCGACGCCACCCGTGCCGCCGCCGACTTTGTAACCGCGAGCAACGACAAAGACGGCATTGCGATCTTTGTCGAGGAACATCTGCTGTAGCGCAGGGGGGCCACCACAAAGGGAGCAGGCGCCTTTGCGGTGGCCTCAGGCGATTTGGGCGAATTGATACCTAAAAACTGCGCGCAAATTCAAATAACGTTGTCTGAACATCATGCTTCTAACCACCGATGAGTTAAAGATATTCCCATCAATTTGGTAGTCTATTCCTCCCGGTTAATGATCTACCGTTCACGGTCGATTTTCGACCGTTCACAGGACGCATGCTCTTGAGCAAAATGTTGTGCAAATAAATAAAATGCTATTAAAAAATGATAACTAGCTTAATTACCAGTAGAAATAGATATTTCATAGCGAATAAACGAAGGTAAATCCGAGCAAATGTCAAGAGAATTGAGAATTCGCTACAAAACTATCGGTATTTTTGCTTAGATGTTCAAACAATCGTTACAATATGAACTATAAGCGTGCGCAATTACAGATTGCGCAGATACGTTTGATAGTGAAAGAGCAAGATCGCGGTCTCTTGGGGAGGAGACATCGATGAAAGCGAATTCAGACAAATCTAAGCAGAGTAAAAAAGCGACGCGCCGTGTACTGGCAGGCGTTTTGTGCGGAGCCTCCGTTTTGAGCCTGGTACTGTCGCTCGTCATGCCTCCAATCTCGCAGGCCATTGCCAACGATGCCCAGACGGGTGCAGCCGAGAAAACTGTGGCGGCGGCTGATTCTTCAAGTGAGTCTACTGATGTAGGCAACATCAACAACGGGGATACCGAAAACCAGAATAGTGACGAGACCGAGGGCGACGAGACCTCTGGTGGCGCTGTCGCGACGGGCCTGTCGCCCGATGACACGGAAGCAAAAAGTGCTGAGCAGCCTGCCGAAGACGACACTAATGGTGAAGACGCAATCGCGCCTGCTGCGGAGAATGAATCAGATTATGAAATTCGCAACGGGGCAGAGCTGAGCTCAAAGCTCCTTAACAATAAACTGCGTGATGGAGCCGGCGCTGCTACTTTTAAGCTTATGGCCGATATCGACTATGACGATGAGATTAGGCTCGAACAGTCCAGCGACAATCTCATCAATATCACCTTGAACTTAAATGGTCACAAGATTAAGCACGATGATAGTAATGGCAAGCCTCTGTTTGATATTGCTAAGGGCGCGACGCTTACGGTCGTGGACGACGTGGACTCTGGGCACATTCAGGAGGATGTTGACGACGGCCAGCAGCTGCAAGATAAGGACGAGCATCTGACACCTGAAAATTATGGCAAGACGGCAAAGATGACTTATGACAAGAATGGCATTCCGACTGGCCTTATCTATTACGTAACCGAATCGACTGCAAGTGGTGTAGGTACCACTGAGAAGATCTATGAGCACAAAGCGACTATTCAGGGCGCAATCGTTGGAGTCACCAAGAACTCCACGATGAAGCTCATTAACGTTTACCAGGGCGGCACGTTTAACCTTCAGGGCGGTACGCTTACGCAGAAAGAGGACTGCAATGTCGGCAGCCTCATCTATGCCGAGAACGGTTCTACCGTCAATATGAGCGGTGGCTACGTATGCGGTGCCTCTACGGGAACTTCGGGTACCGGTGCGGGCATTATGGTTAATACAAACGGCAATGTATCGACCCTCAGTCTGATCGGCGGTGTTATCGCTGCAAACTACGCTCCCAAAGGTGCCGGCGTGTACTCGAATGGCTCGAACGTTTCCATTTCGAAGGACGCGGTTATTTCGGGTAATGCGACGTTCAATGGGGAAAGCGACCAGCCTGGCTATGGTGGCGGCATTATGGCCGTAGGCGGCAGCGTAACCGTTTCGGGCGGCTATATCACGAATAATAGAATGGCTAAGTTCTGCGGTAATGATGGCTGGGGTTGCCATGGCGGCGGCGGGCTTGCTGCCAATAACGGCGCCCATGTCAGCATTTTCGGTGGCCAGATTACTGGCAATTATTCCGAGGAAGCCGGTGGCGGCGTTTACGTTACCGATGTGGGTCGAAATGACAAGCCTCGTACGGGAATGGCGTGGCTGCATATCACGGGAGGGATTATTGCCTCTAATGTAAGCTATCAATCTGAAGGTGCCGGCATTCGCGTGGGCCAGATGGTTGACGCGATGATTGGCGACGCTACGAGCAGCAAGGTCTACATTACGAATAACCATTGCATGTCTCGCTTTGACTGGGGCGGTGGCGGTATCTTCGTCCAGGGAAACTCGGATGCGGGTAAGGAAAAGACTGCTGGTAGATTATTTGTATACAACTCGTACATTAGCAGCAATACCGCTGGTGGCTATGGCGGCGGCGTAGCGGTCTGCCCCACGGGCAAGACGTTGGTAACGAACACTAACGGCACGGCAATCTTTGGCAATTCGTCTGCTGGCAGTGAGCAAAATGCCATCGAATATAAGCCGGCAGATGGCAAGTATAATAATGGTACGCCCCATCTTTCAGCTGGTGGTGCTGAGGGTTTTGATAAGACTGAAGATCAAGATGCATACAATTCGAAGGTGTTTCGCGAGAACGGCCATGCCGATTTCTTCCTTGTGGCAAAGGCTGGCCATAAGGAACCGCTTGCGGCAATAATCGGCAAGATGCTCGGCGGCGAAGATGCCAAGTATCGGGGAAGCAAAGAACGCAGTGATAACAAAGAACCCAGTGATAACGACGAACTCTATGAGGCTATCACTATCCCTGCCAATGGCGGCGTGAAGATTTATCGGAGCGTCGGTCTGACTTCGGATGTCGAAGTTGGAAGTGATGAAGCGAATAAAGCACAGGATGCCGCTACAACTTTCATCACGGGCAACTATTCCTGGGACCATGGCGGTGGCATCATGTCGAATGGCGACCTGTACTTAGGCCAGCCTGCTGATACGTATGTCTATCCGAGTCTTAAGCTGAAAGCGACCAAAGCCCTGTCCGGCCGTGCTCTCAAAGAGGGGGAGTTCTCCTTTGCGGTTTACCGTAAAGATTCAGACAGCGCGACAGCGCCTTATTGGAATAACAAGACATTCAACAATGGTGACTGCACCTTTGTTGGGTCTGCCAAGAATAGCGCTGACGGTAACATCACCTTTGACCTTGGCGAACAGTTCTTAGCGAGTGGCACTGGCGAAATTACGTACTACTTGGTCGAAGATGCGGGCAAGGATCCTGATGTCGACTACGATCATGCTGTATATGAGATTAAGGTGACAGTCGAGGACCACACGACCGTGCTCATGTCTGTTCCGACGCAGAACGATCCGAATGCGACTAAAGACCTTAAGGTCCATAACTACACGATTAAAAGTGTGAATGTTAAGAATCTTGGGGCTTCAACTGCCTTGTCGAGCACTGTGCCAGCAGATGCTGACGGCTATTATTCGATTGCCAACTCCGATGGTTCAAAGACTTTCAACAACACGTACACTCTGTACACTTCCGACGGCTCCTGGACTCCTAAGGCGACTAAGGTCGTTAAGGGTGGCGAGATGAAGGAGTTTACGCTCGAGTTTGCGGATAACGAGAAGTTTGAAGACGCCAAGACGGTGAAGACAACGGCCGACGGTACCAATAACCCCCAGACTCTGAGTTTTGTCGATAAAATCACGTACAAACTTAATGACCTCAACAAGGGCGAGGACCCTACTGGTCGTGGCGCTTCTAAGACCTTCACCTATTACGTTCGCGAACAGCAGCCGAGCGCACTGTTTACGAACTACAAGTACGACCAGTCGGTCTACAAGATCACGGTCACGGCAACTGATCAGTCTGATAAGACGATCAAGTGCGACGTGACCTACACCAAGATCGTCAATGCCGATGGCAAGGATATCCCCGAGAACGAGCAAAATGCGGTCAACTACGTTCCAACTAAGGACGAGGCCACTGGCAAGGAACAGAGCGTTCCGGTCTTCACCAACACCTACTCCACCTCTTTGCCCCTTTCTGGTATGTCGGGCGTCACTCTGACGTACCTTGCCGGCGCGGCGGTGCTTTGCGCTGCTGCAGCCTGGATGCACATTCGTCGCAAGGCGAATGCGAAGGGAGGCGAGCGTCGTGAATAAGAAAGTTTGCTCCTTCCCGATCTTGTTTGCGCTGCTTGCCCTCCTGATCGGCACCTGCGCGGTTGTGTTCCCCGCTTCCGCGCAGGCCGCGCCGACCTCGACCGGTTCCATCACGGTGAGCGGCACCGTGGCGAGCAGCTACGACGCCTACCAGATCTTTAGCGCAAACGTCGTCGACGGCGACAGCGACGCCAAGATCGCCACCGACCTCGCCTGGGCAAGCGACGCCGCGCGCGATGCCGTGTTGCCTGTGCTGCACAGCGCCGGTATGCCCAATTCCCAGACCACCGCGCAGGAAGCTGCCGAGTGGCTCAACACCGATTCCCACCTTACGAGCGCGCTGAGCGCACAGCTCGCTCGTTCCCTCCAGAGCTCTGGCGCCGTGCCCGTGGCCCTTAACGCGGGCACGACGGCCGAGCTGTCCTGCGGCTACTGGCTCATCGTCGCCGACGACGGCGCCATCGCCCAGGGCGAGACCGGCACCGCGCCGATTATGGCCCTGGTGGGCGGCAGCGCCGTCACTGTCAAGCCCAAGGCGGCGACCCCCAAGGTCGCCAAGCACGTGCTGGAGAACGGCACCGCCGCCTGGCAGAAGGCCGCCGACGCTACGGTCGGCGA
>ENA-ORSQ01000883-ORSQ01000883.1-human-gut-metagenome-genome-assembly--contig:-NODE-883-length-17699-cov-3.128939_pt1 | contig 17699 bp, 11 predicted proteins | sample MGYA00241900_ERZ509164 | MGnify/ENA primary metagenome ERZ509164 (study PRJEB26280, sample SAMEA2338807) | human gut metagenome | biome: human gut; feature: human-associated habitat; material: faeces...
CATCAACTACCTCATCGTGCTGGCTGGGGTGCTGGTGTTCACCTATCAGGGCTTCAAGTATGTGGGCGTTGCCGGTAAGCAGATCAGTCAGGGTATGGAGATCCCCATGATGTATATGTACGGCATCATGCCGGTGTGCGGCATCATCTGTGCCATCTGCGTCGTGATCAAGATCATCACCCTGTACAAGGCCGATATTTCCTACTTTGCGCCCAAGAATCAGGCGCTGAGCCGTGACGACGCATAAGCGGAAAGGGGAGAATACACAACTATGGCAATGCTCATCCTTCTGGTGCTGCTGATCTTCTTTGCCGCGCTGGGCATCCCGCTGGCCTTCGCCATCGGCGCTTCCTGTGTGACCTACATCCTGATCTATGCACCTACCTTTATTACCATGCTGCCGCAGCGCGTGTGGAACGGTGCCTACAGTGAGCTGATGATCGCTATGCCGCTGTTCATGCTGGCTGGCGAACTGATGAACACCGGCGGCATCACCCAGCGCATCGGCGCATACCAGGTGACCGTCAACCTTGAGGGCGAGCCGCGCAAGATCACGTTCCTCGATACCCCGGGCCACGAAGCCTTCACCGCAATGCGTGCCCGTGGCGCCGAACTCACCGACGTCGCGATCCTCGTGGTCGCCGCCGACGACGGCGTCATGCCGCAGACCGTGGAAGCCATCAACCACGCCCAGGCCGCGCATGTGCCGATCGTGGTGGCCGTCAACAAGATCGATAAGCCGGGCGCCAACCCGGACAAGGTCCGCGGCCAGCTCACCGAATACGGTCTGGTTCCGGAAGAATACGGCGGCAACACCATGTTCGTCGACATCTCCGCGAAGCAGGGCACCAACGTCGACAAGCTGCTCGAAGCGGTGCTGCTCACTGCCGACGCCGAGCTCGACCTGCGCGCCAACCCGGATATGGACGCCCGTGGCGCCACCGTCGAAGCCCGACTTGACAAGGGCCGTGGCGCCGTGGCTACCGTGCTGGTGCAGTCCGGTACCCTCCACATCGGCGATGCCATCGTTGCCGGCACCTCCTACGGTCGTGTCCGCGCCATGCTCGACGAAAACGGCAACCACATGCAGGAAGCCGGTCCGTCCACCCCGGTGCAGGTGCTGGGTCTGACCTCCGTGCCGACCGCAGGCGACCTGTTCCTGGTGGCCTCCGACGACCGTACCGCACGTCAGATCGCCGAGAAGCGTCAGGCCACCGAGCGTGCGGCCCAGCTGGCCAAGCGCCGCAAGGTCGTTTCCCTCGAAAGCCTCAAGGAGCAGTTCGCCAAGTCCGAGGTGGATATGCTCAACATCGTCATCAAGGGCGATTCCTCCGGTTCCGTCGAGGCTCTGGAAGATTCCTTGATGAAGATCGAGGTGTCCGACGAGGTCGGCATCCAGGTGATCCACCGCGGCGTCGGCGCCATCACCCAGAACGACGTCAACCTGGCCACCGTCGACAAGGCCGTCATCATCGGCTTCAACGTCCGTCCGAACCGCCAGGTGGCGGATCTGGCCGAACGCGAAGGTGTGGAGATCAAGTACTACTCGATCATCTACAAGGCCATCGAGGACATCGAAGCATCCCTCAAGGGCATGCTCAAGCCGGAATACGAAGAGGTCGTCACCTCCCACTCCGAGATCCGCGAGATCTTCCGCTCCTCCAAGTTCGGCAACATCGCCGGCGTCATGGTTCAGGACGGCGAAGTCAAGCGTGGTACGAAGTGCCGTATCCTGCGCAACGGCATCGCCACCGTCAACGACCTCGAGATCTCCTCGCTGCGTCGTTTCAAGGACGACGTCAACTCCGTCAAGGAAGGCTACGAGGCTGGCATCAACCTCGGCACCTTCAACGACATCGAGATCGGCGATATCATCGAGACCTTCGAAATGCAGGAAATCGAGCGTAAGTAGCTGAGTGCTTCGAGCTTCGTATCGATAACCAGGTAAGGAACGCCCACAGCCGGTTCACGACTGCGGGCGTTCCGTGATACAACAAGAACTTTTCACCAAAAGGACAGCAATGGCAGGAACCAATCCCCGCGCCGCGCGCATCGCGGCGTTGATTCAGCGTGTGATCGCATCGTCCATGGAGGCGCAGCTGCACGACAAGCGACTGGCCAACGTGACCATCACCGAAGTGCGCGTCACCAACGATCTGCAGATCGCGAAAGTCTACTGGACCCAGCTCGGCCATGAAGGACACGAGCAGGGCGAACGCCACCGCGCGCAGCAGGCCCTGAACCAGGCCAAAGGACGCCTGCGTTCCCTGGTAGGCACCAAGGCCGGACTGCGACTCACCCCGCAACTGGAATTCATCTTCGACGAAGTGCCGGGCGAGGCCCATGAGATCGAGGACATCCTCGCGCTCGCACACAAGCGCGACGAAGAACTCGCCAAGTCCCGCGCCAACGCGCAATACGCCGGCGACGCCGATCCGTACAAGCACGACGAGCCCGATGATGACGACTTCGACGATGATGACGATGTCGAGGTCGAGGATTGGGACGATGACGACGAAGCCTGACAACTCCGGTCTGCTGGTCATCGACAAGCCGCAGGGCGTCACCAGCCACGATGTGGTCGCGGCGGTGCGTGGCGCCCTGCACATGAAACGCGTCGGCCATGCCGGCACGCTCGACCCGATGGCCACCGGCGTGCTGGTGGTCGGCTTCGGCAACGCAACACGCCTCCTCAACTACATCGTCGACCACGACAAAACCTATCTGGCCACCATCAGACTCGGCCAGCGCACCACCACGGACGACGCCGACGGCGAACTGCTGCCGGAGGAGGGAACTATCGCCGAATTCCCTTCACGACAGACCGTTGAAGACGTCATCGCCCATCATTTCACCGGGCGCATCGAGCAGGTGCCGAACTCCTATTCAGCCATCAAAATCAACGGCCAGCGTGCCTATGATCTGGCCCGAGAAGGCAAGGATGTGGACCTCAAGGCCCGTCCGGTGACCATCTCGGAATTCAGTGTTTCGGCAGTGCGATACGGCTATGCTTCGACCACATGCGCGGGATCACCTCTTGCCGATGCCGTCGAAATCGCCCCGGAGGAATCCTGGCATGCCGAAACCGACGGGCAAAACGAACCGAACATGCAGCCAGTCATGGAACTCGACGTGACCGTGACCTGCTCGGCCGGCACCTACATCCGCGCACTCGGCCGCGATCTGGGCTCCGAACTCGGCCTCGGCGGCCATCTGACCATGCTGCGCCGCATCCGCGTCGGGCGTTTCTCGGTGGACATGCCGAACGTCATGACCGCCCATACGGAAGCTAAGACCTTCACCAACCGCGAAGGCATCGAAGTGACACGCAACCGTGCGGTGCTTGACGATGCCGAGCATGCCGTTGACCACGCACTCGACCTGGTCGCCAGCGCGGCCGCTTCCATGGACATGCTTCCCGTCACCGAACAGGAGGCGACGGATCTGCGGTTCGGCCGTAGAATCGCCCACGACATCCATACGACCATGGCCGCGTACGTTCCCGAAACCAACGATCTGGTGGCGATCGTGGAACGCGCCAAACGTGGCGAGACCAAGCCGGTCGCGGTCTTCAACTGAAACAATCAAGATCGGCCGGCACGCAATACGAACACGACAAACACACGGACAATACGCAAAGAAGGACACATGAAGACGATCACGCTTACCCCCGATGCCAGCGGCATGGTGGATTGGCCGACCCTGAGCAACGACAAGAAGTCCGTGGTGACCATCGGCTCATTCGACGGCATGCATCAGGGACATCAGGCGGTCATCCGCCGTGTGACCGAACTCGCCGAACAGGAGCAGGCGTTCTCCGTGGTGGTGCTGTTCGACCCGCGTCCCGCGCTGGTGCACGCTTACGCCGCCAAACATGACGGTCAGGAACCGCCCGCAGGCGCGCCTGACACGCAGGCGCTGACCAGTGTGGACGAACGGCTGCGCGCCATCGACGCCATCGGCGTGGACTACACGCTCATCGTGCGCTACACCATGGCATTCGCCGCGAAATCATATCGCTTCTTCCTTGGCCAGATGGTCGGCAAACTCGGCATGCGCACGCTGGTGCTCGGCTCCGACGCCGCCATGGGCGCGAACCGCGCCGGAAACGTGAAGGCCATTGAGAATCTGGCGCTCGCCACCGGCGTGTTCCAGCTGGAGGTCGTGGACGATTTCGGTCCGGGGCTGACCCGAGTGCCGGTCAATGCGAAGCCGGTGATGCCGTCCGAACCCGGCGAGCCTTCCGACCCTCTGGAGGGGGCTTCCAAGGCCGAACGACGCGCATGGAGCAAGAAGCATCAGGCCAAGGAGGTGCGCACGTGGAGCTCCACCAATGTGCGTTATCTGCTGAGCCAAGGCCGTATCAAGGACGCCGACGCGATACTCGGCCACGCGCATGCCGTGGAAGGCACCGTGGTGCATGGCGAGGAACGCGGCCGCACCATCGGATTCCCGACCGCCAATCTGAGCGAGAACGTCGCCGGATACCTGCCGGTGGACGGCGTGTACGCCGGCTGGCTGGTCGATTTGGGGGAGAAGTCCGCCGACGGTGGCGAAGAAGCCGGGGAGAAGCCGGCCGACGGCGTATCGCAGCGGTATGACGCTTCGTCCGTCAACGCGCGCGTGGCCATGCAGTCGCCACACCGCTGGCCGGCGGCCATCTCCATCGGCACCAAGCCGACGTTCAACGAGGACGGTGACGCCGAACGCGTGGTGGAAGCCTACGCCATCACCGATGACTGGTTGGACCTGTACGGCCATCAGGCGCGCGTGGAATTCGCTGGATTCCTGCGCCCGCAGATCAAATTCGATTCGGCCGACGATCTGGTGGTCGAGCTGAAACGCAACGTCGAGGAGACGAAGCGCCTCACCGCTTGAGACGGATCGGTCCGATTGATTTGATTGGTTCGATTGACGCGAATCATTGACGCCATCCGTGTTTTGTTACCCAAACGGGCTTTCCCGGGTTGCAAAAAGCGGATGGCGATGCCGTTTGGGCATCGGCGACCTATCGCAGAATCGCGGCCAACGCGTCCTGCAACGTATCCGCCTGCACCACGCCCATTCCCGGCACGGCGACGTTCTTGCGCAGCGTCGGCACAACGGCGGGGGTGAAACCAAGACGCGCCGCCTCACGAAGCCGATATTCCAGTCTCGGCACCGGGCGCACCTGCCCGGTCAACGAAATCTCGCCGATCGCGCACGTCGTACGGGGAATCGGTTTCGATTTCGCAGCGCTCGCCAACGCGGCCACAATCGCCAGATCGCAACCCGGCTCACGCGCCTGGCCGCCGGCGATTGTGGAAATGTACAGGTCGTTGGCCAGCAGATTGATGCCACCGTGCCGGTACAGCACCGCCACCAGCATGGCGATACGGTTGGAGTCCACACCGTTCGCCGCACGACGTGGCGTCGGCAGCACCGACCTGGTGACCAGCGCCTGCACTTCAATCGGCAGACTGCGATGCCCATCCAACGTGAACGTCACGCACGTGCCATCCACCTGCGTCGCCGCAGAACCATTGCCGGTTGATAGGAACAGGCCGGACGGATCGGTCACCTCCTCAATGCCCTCGCCGCTCATATCGAAACAGCCGACCTCATCGGTCGGTCCGAAACGGTTCTTCACTGCACGCAGCATACGCAACGCGGTTTCGGCATCGCCTTCGAACTGACAGACCACATCCACCAGATGCTCCAACGTACGCGGACCTGCGATCGAACCATCCTTGGTGACATGACCCACCAAAAGCACTGGAATATCAAGGGTTTTGGCGGTGTCAATCAGCGCGCTCGCCACTTCGCGCACCTGCGTGGATCCGCCGGAGATGCCATCGACGTCCTGCGAGACGATGGTCTGCGCCGAATCGACGATGGCCAACGCCGGCTTGAACTGTTCGATAAGCCCCAACACCGTGGACAGATCCGTGGTGGAGGCGAGCAGTAGATTCGGCTCCATGGCGCCGATGCGCGACGCGCGCATGCGGACCTGCGCCTGCGATTCCTCGCCGGAAATATACAGTACGGTATTGCGCTCGGTGGCGAACGCCGTCAGCCTCGCCACATTGCCGGCGGTTTCCAGCAGCAATGTCGATTTGCCGATGCCCGGCTCTCCTGCGATCAGCGTGACCGATCCCGGCACGATGCCACCGCCGAGCACGCGGTCGAATTCCGAAAATCCTGTGGCGATTCTGGAGATGTTCTCCGTGCCTATGTCGGTGATCGGCCTCGCCGCGGACGATGCGACCGGATGCGATTGCGTGCGCGAGGTCCGTCCCGGAGCCGCGGTACGCGAGCCTGCCGCGGGACGGGCTTCATGGAATTCCTCAATGGTGCCCCATTGACCGCATTCGGGGCAGCGGCCGAGCCACTTCGGGCCGCTCCAGCCGCATTCGGAACAGAGGAATTGCGAGGACGTCTTTGCCATATCGCCGACAATACGGAGGTTTTGGGACAAGACGTTCGCGGGTGGCGTACTCGTTGCACAGACATTGCGCTGAAAACCGTTTCGGGAACTGGATTCCATGACTTTGAGGGGATGGTTGCGCGTCTTATGGCTGTGAAAGAATGACAAGCATGTCTGATACGCAGAATTCCTCTTCGCATGGCAAATTGATTGCCGCCGTCGTAGCAGCCGCGCTTGTGGTTGTGCTTGCTCTGATTTCCGCATTTGTGTGGCCTGGTTGGGCCTTGAACAAGAACGGACAGGCCGGACAGGCCGGTCAGACGAGCCAGCAGGCTTCCACTTCGAACGGTACGGACGGCGACAAGACGGAGCCCACCAAACCGTCGATCGATGCCGTGGCATTGCCCGACGGGGCCAGCGAGCTGCTCAAGGCCATGCCGGATTCCGTATTGAATTACGCGCGTACCAAGGCTGACGCCAGCACGACGTGGTCCAGCACCTCTCCCGTCGAGGAATACGCGTTGACGTATTCTACCGGCAAGAAAGGACAGGACGTCACGCTGGAAGTGGGCCAGTGGAACGACGGCGACAAGGCGAAATCCCAGTACGACACGCTGGCTGAAGCCATGACCGGCAAGGAGCTGGGAAGCGGCAACGTGAAGGTCTCCGGCAAGACGACCGGCGCCTACAGCGCCAAAGCCGATCCGGACGACGATACCAAGGCCGTTGCCGTGTGGCGCAACGATACGGTGGTTTTCTATGCCACCGGCGCGAAGAACGACATCCAGCGTTTCTACCAGCAGTTCCCCCTGTAACGTCGACGGAATCGTCTCGATGGCGAATCGCGGCCGGCTGATGGAATATCACGCGGAAAACGAAACGTGATTTTCCACCATATGAATGCCTGCGCGCGTATTCGTCCCCGAAGCAGTGTAGTATTGGGCAAGTTGCAAACTTTTACCCTTTGAGTTTAAGGAACGGAGGCTGAGATGGGCTCGGTCATCAAGAAGCGCCGCAAGCGCATGAGCAAGAAGAAGCATCGTAAACTGCTTCGTAAGACTCGCCACCAGCGCAAGTAGTCTTCAGGCGCGTGTGAAGCGTCCGCTCAAACAAAATCCCGCGATTCCTTTCGGAGTCGCGGGATTTTTGCTATCTGCGCGGCGGTGTCGGCCGGTATATTCCACACCAGCCGACACGCCTGCCTGTCAAGATCTCACTTGTTGGGGTTGTCCATCACGCGCGGGCCGTTCGGATCGCCGACGATGACCTGGTCCACCATGTTCAGGAACAGGCCGTGCTCGACCACGCCGACCGTGGTGATGAGGTCCTGCGCGAGTTCCTGCGGGTGGTCGATGCGCTCGAGGTGCAGATCCACCACATAGTTGTTCTCATCGGTGCGCACCGGCTCGCCGTTCGCGTCGAGACGCAGCACCGGCTTGTAGCCCTTGGCCTCAAACTTCTTGACGACCTGTCCTGCGCCGAACGGAATCACCTCGACCGGCAGCGGGAACTTGCCGATGGTGTCCACGACCTTGGACTCGTCCACGATCCACACGATCTTGTTGGAGTTGGTGGCCACGATCTTCTCCCACAGGAGAGCCGCACCGCCGCCCTTGATGCCGTTGAAGTTCTTGTCCACCTCGTCGGCGCCGTCGATGGTGATGTCGATATGATCCACATCATCGATGTCCACGATCTTGATGCCGTAACCTTCGGCCTGCTCCTGCGTGCGACGGGAGGTCGTCACGCCGGTGAACTGCAGGCCCTCCTCCTTGACGCGGCGGCCGAGCTCATCGACCAGGAAACGCACGGTCGAACCGGTTCCGAGACCGGCGATCATGCCGTTCTCGATCAGCTTGGCGGCTTCGATGCCGGCCGCCTTCTTCAGTGCATCCTGCTGTGCCTTGTCCATCATGTACTCCTTGAAATGTCCGTGCATTCCCCTTGGAGGGAAACATGCTTCAAACTTTGGGATTGAAGTCCACCTCTATAGTATCCGGTTCATGGAACGTCACCGCCGTTCGTCCGGGTTTTGGGAGGAGAACCGTCGCCATTCGGCTGCTATCCCTGCTTGTCCGTATAGAACGCGGCATTGTCGAGGGTGATGGTGCCGTCGCCGTTCACATATCCGTCCACGCGAACCAGTCCGTGGATGATGCGCGGCCGTCCGTCATATGTCGGGCTGGTGGATGGCGGGGGAGTAAAGCGCAGCGTGCCCGACGCGGTGAGGGCGGTCGGTGAGAGCCGCGGCGCCGCAGGTTCGGCCACAGAGCGTGTGGAGCTGCCGGACTGTGTGTCCTCGGCCTGTGCCGAATTCGATGGCAGTGCGACGGTCGTGTCCGATTCGGTTGTCATGGGAACAGCAGGAGCTGACATCGCAGTGGTGGATGATGTGTCCGACTGGGTCTCGCCGTAGTCGGGCACGCCTTCGGGTTCGGCAAGCAGCTCCGCCAACGATGGCTTGCGGATTCGCTTTGCGACGTTGTCGCCGTCCGATTCGTGCTCGGCTCCCGCTTCACCCGATTCCCCGCCTCGCCCGAGATGGTACTCCTGCGTGGAAATCTTGCCGTCCAGCAGCATCTGCGCATCCTCCGGCACGTCGGTTCCCTTGGCATACTCCGAAGCCAGCAGCGACTGCCATCCCTCCTTCGGCAGATATCCCTCCTGCACGCCGCTGCGGCAGTCGCCGGCATACGTGCGGGCCAGGTCGTCCACCTTCTCGTTGCCGGCGTTGCCCGCGTGCCCCTTGACCCACACGAACTTCACCGAGCCGGCGCGGCGCGACAGCTCGGCGTCGATCGCCCTGATGAGCGCCGCGTTCTTCACGGGCTTCTTCTGCGAGTTCTTCCAGCCGTTCTTCTTCCACCCGTGCACCCACTTGGTGGAACAGTTGATGGCGTACTGCGAGTCGGTCTCGATGACCAGCGGCTCCGCGCCGGGATGTGCGCGCAGCGCCTCCAGCACTGCGCACAATTCGCCGATCTGATTCGTGCCGTTCGTGGCGCCGCCGGCATCGCAGTCGCCGCCGTGCTCATGGCCGCCGGAATGTGCCATGTTGAGTTCGTGGTCGGCCCAGGCCCAGCCCATTGGGCCGTTCGGATTGCCCAGGGCGCTTCCGTCTGTCGATACGGTGATGGTCATGACAACAACAGTAACGCACGCCGTGTCACGGCCATGAATCGCCGATGGGCTGCGACACGACCGAAAACGTCGCGATATTTTGTTAAGTATATATACTGAATACTGACCAATGATGAACTCACACGAGTCCCCGTGTCACGATGATGCAAAGCAGCATGGTGACGAATAATTCAATGATGAGAGATTCAGCCGGCGCGTCCCCAGTGCCGGACAAGGAAAGGAACCCCAGTATGCGCAGCAAGGCATTAGGAGGCCTGCTTGCCGCGGCTCTGTCGTTGAGCCCGGCAGTGGCCATCGGCGTGCAGACGGCGTACGCGGCAGGCGGCGATACGGCGGCGACCGAATACACGCTGTACCCCAAGCCGCATTCGATCCGTTATGACAGCGGACAGTACATTCTTCGCGACATCAACGTCATCTATGACGATGACATCGATGAAGCCACCCAGGACCGACTGGACGAAGTGGCGGCGCTCAAGAACCTGAACGTCACCGAATCCGACGCCGCAGTCAGCGGCAAGACCAACGTCTATGTGGGCGTGAACGGTTCCGATGGCAAGGCCGAGACTGCCATCGAAAGCAAGTACAGCCCGGATTCCGCCATCTTCGACAAGACCGACTCATACTTCCTCAAGTCCGACAACGGCACGATCTCCGTGCTCGGCAAAGACACCGACGCCAGCTTCTACGGCCTGACCACCCTGTACCAGGTGCTCGGCCAGATCGATAGCCTGACGATCCGCAACTTCACCGTCACCGACTACGCCGACGTGGTCAGCCGCGGTTTCATCGAAGGCTACTACGGCAACCCGTGGAGCACTCAGGACCGCATCAACCTGATGAAGTGGGGCGGCTACTACAAGCTCAACTCGTACTTCTACGCCCCCAAGGACGATCCGAAGCACAACTCGCAGTGGCGTACGCTGTACACGCAGGACGAGCTCGACACCAAGATCAAGCCGCTCGCCGATGCCGGCAACGCCTCCAAGACGCGTTTCGTGTTCGCTCTGCACCCGTTCATGAACAACGCGATTCGGTTCAACTCCGAGGCGAACTATCAGGCCGATCTGAAGGTGCTGCAGGACAAGTTCGCGCAGACCATCGGGGTCGGCGTACGCCAGATCGCCATCCTGGCCGATGACGCGGCGAACGTGGGTGGTAACAATTACACCAAGCTGCTCACCGATATGGTCGCGTGGCTCAAGGAAATGAAGAAGACCTACCCGGACCTCAAGACCACGCTGCCGTTCGTCACGCAGGAATACATGGGCAACGGCATGAGCTACTTCGCCAACTTCCCCAAGGAAGTGCAGATCGTCATGACCGGCGGACGCGTCTGGGGCGAGGTCTCGCAGAACTTCACCGACACGTTCACCTCGAACGTCGGCCGCGGCCCCTACATGTGGATCAACTGGCCGTGCTCCGACAACTCGAAGAGCCACCTGATCATGGGCGGCTACGACACGTTCCTGCATCCGGGCGTCGACCCGTCGAAGATCCAGGGCATCGTGCTCAACCCGATGCAGCAGTCCGAGCCGAGCAAGGTCGGCATCTTCGGCAACGCCACCTACTCGTGGAACATCTGGCGGAGCAAGAGCGAGGCCGACCAGGCATGGCAGGATTCGTTCTCGTTCGTCGACCACAACTCCGCTGTGCCGACCGCCGCGTCGAACGCGCTGCGTGAGCTGTCCAAGCACACCATCAACCAGAACATGGATTCGCGCGTCACCGCGCTGCAGGAGTCCGTGGACCTGGCTCCCGCACTGACCGCCGCCAAGGCGAAGCTGGCTGACGGCACCATCACCGCCCACGACCTGACCGACATCAAGGCCGCGTTCGTCACGCTGCAGAAGGCAGCCAAGACCTACCGCGCCAAGGGCGATGCGAAGATGCTCGGCGACATCGGCAAGGACTACACCGGGCAGGACGCCAACGAGCAGATCGCCCCGTGGATCGACTGCTGGGATGACACCACCAAGGCCGCGCTCGCCTACATCGCGGGCATCGAGGCCGCGCTGAACGGCGACACGTCCTCGACGCTCAAGGAGTACTCCGACGCGCAGTCCGCGTTCGCCGCGTCCAAGAAGCACGGCTTCTACTACGTGAACCACACCGAGTACGCCGAGGTCGGCGTGCAGCACATCGTGCCGTTCATCAAGGCGATGGACTCCTACCTGTCCAACAAGGTGCAGCAGGAGGCCGACCCGAACGTCGTGACCAAGACGTACATCAGCGACGTGTTCACCACGCCGACCTCCGGCTCGATCGAAGACATCTTCGATGGCAAGGACAGCACGGTCACGGTGTTCCAGAACCCGAACTACCTGCACAAGGGCAACTACGTCGGCGTGAAGTTCAGCAAGGCCAGCACGCTCAAGAACATCCGCTTCGCGTTCAACGGCGGCAAGAACCACTTCTACCACTCCAAGCTGCAGACCACCACGGATGGCGAGAACTGGACCGACGTGCCGGATGCGACGTTCGAGCGTCCGAAGGACTCCGAGGAGCCGATCAAAGTCACCGGTCTGAACATCACCGGCATCACCGGCGTGCGACTGATCGCCACCGCCGACAACGGCGATGACCTGTGGCTCGGCATCAAGGGCATCGATGTCAACAAGGTCGAGAAGGAGACTCTCGCTCCGTACACGGCGACCGGCGTGCAGCTGGAGAACCTCAACGCCACCTACAGCAGCACCAAGGAGCAGATGATCGACGGCAACCCGTCCACGATCACCTACCTCAAGGACCCGAACGGCGACAAGATCGCGGCCGGCGCGGCCGTGATCGTCGATCTGGGCTCCAGCAAGCCGATCGGCGAGGTCACGATTACCGGTCATGCCTCTAGCCCCAACGACCGTCCGAGCCAGGGCGTCGTCGAGGTCAGCGATGACAAGGCCACCTGGACCAAGCTCGGCGACCTGAGCGACGACGTCACCTCCACGGTGAGCGGCAACGTGACCGGACGCTACGTACGCATCCGCAACACCGCCGCCAAGAACGTGTGGTGGCGCGTGGCCGAGATCACCGTGACCCCGCCCGAGACCGCCGATCCGCTCAAGTCGGTGTACACGAACAAGACGCAGCACGGGTACACCGCCACGCTGGGCGCCAATACGGCGGAGCTGTTCGACAAATCGCACACGATGCTTGACGGCGGCCAGTACGCCGGACTCGATCTGCTGGCGATCCGTGATCTGACCGACGTCGAACTGAACACCGGCAACGCGAACCCCAGCCTGCAGATCTCCGACAACGGACTCGTCTGGACCACTGTCGAGCCGGGCAACCTCACGGGCAAGACCGCCCGCTACGTGCGCGTGATCAATGGCACCGACGGAGCGGCCTTCTCGGTCAACAAGCTCAAGGTCGGCTTTTCCACGGTCGGCAAGTTCGGCAAGCTGGTCTCGTCCGACATCCAGAAGCGCAACGATTGGGGAACCGACACCCGCGAAAGCGGCAACGCGTTCGACGGCGATATGACCACGGTCATCAAGTTCGCCGGCCAGCCGCGACAGGGCAACACCGCGGTGTTCGACCTCGGTCAGCCGATCGACATCACCTCGCTGCGCATCTACACGCAGGACACGCAGTACGACTACATCCGCGACACCAAGGTGCAGATGTCCGTCGATGGCAAGACCTGGGTTGACGCGTTCGAGATTGGCGACGGCGTGTCCGACACCGACACCACGACCGCGTTCGGCGACATAAGCGACACGAACAAGAAGACCGATTCCAACTACCCGAACGTCTTCTACTACGGCAAGGACGACATCGCCAACGGCACCGGCATGCGCTACCTGCGTCTGCTGACCACCGCCGACTACCCGCAGCGTGCACTCGCGTTCAACGAGTTCATGGTGAATCAGGGCGCCTACGTCTCCACCGAGGCGAACGCGGCGTTCTCCGCCACCAAGGTCGAGGAGCGCGGCCACGCGCCGAGCAACATGATCGACGGCGACCTGACCACCACGTACAAGCCGAGTGCGGCCAATGGCTCCCTCACCTACAAGATCGATGACCCGAGCGACATCAAGTCGTTCCGCATCGTGCAGTCGGGTGCCGCCAGCGGTGCGACCGTCACCGGTACGGTGTACGACGCGGCGACCGGAACCACTGCCGGTGTGACGGCTCGTGCAGCCGCCCGCTCCGCCTCCGAGGTGACGTTCGGAACGCTGGAACAGGCGATCAACGAGTTCAAGGTGCCGGACGGCAAGCAGCTGCTCAGCGTCAAGATCGCGTGGGGTAACGCCATCCCCGAGATCTCCGAGTTCATCACGCTCGACTCGGCCGACACCGACGCCGACATCACCACGGCCAAGGCGGCGCTCAAGGAGAAGATCGACGCGACCGTCGACACTTCCGCCTGGACCGCGAACGCCAAGACCGCGTATGACGAGGCCAAGGCCACCGCCCAGGCTGTGTACGGCAGCCCGCTGGTCGGCAAGGCTTCGATCGACGCCGCAGCCAGCGCCGTGCAAAGCGCCATCGACGCCGCGCAGACCAAGGCCGACGCCGCCGCGGTCGCCGCGCTGCGCAAGCTCGTGGACGCAGCCGTCACCAACGACGGCCACTTCTACACGACAGTGACGTTCACCGCGTACACCGACGCGCTCGACGAGGTCAAGGAAGCGCTGAAGGACACGAACAACCTGTCCACAGCAGACGCCGCAAGCCTCAAGAAGGCCGTCGATGACGCTCTCGCCGCGCTGAAGGACTCCACCTACCAGCGTGAGCTCGCGACGATCGCCGTCGACAGCTTCGCCACGATCGACGAGGCCGACTACACCACGAACTCCTACGCGGCTTTCAAGGCCGCTAAGGAGGCGCTCGACACCCTGATCGCCGCCGACGGCACCAAGCCGGCCACGTTCAAGACCAAGACCGCCGAGTACACCACCGCCAAGACCGCGCTGGTGAACGTCGCCGCCCTCAAGGCCCAGATCGCGCACGAGAGCAACTACGTGGAGGCGAACTACACCGCCGACTCGTGGAAGGCGTACTCCGACGCGCTCAAGGCCGCAAAGGCGGAGCTGGTCAACGGCACCACCGATTCGGTGGCCGCCGCGCTGACCGCGCTGACCACTGCCGAGAACGCGCTGGTGCGCACCACGACGCCGCCCGACACCACCGTGCTCGACGAGACCATCGCCGACATGGAAAAGGTTAACGGCAGCGAGTACACCACCGACAGCTACAAGGCCCTGACCGACGCCATCGCCAAGGCGAAGAGCGACAAGGCCAAGGGGGATGCCGGCCTCAACCAGCAGAACATCGACGCCATGAAGGCGGCGAAGGAGGCCCTGGTCTCCACCGTCGAACTCAAGGCGAAGGTCGCCGAAGCCGGCAAGGTCGACTCGTCCAAGTACACCACGGCCAGCTACGAGGCGCTCTCCAAGCTGCTCGCCGCGAAGGACGACACCACCTCCGACCCGGTCGTCAAGGGTCTCGACACGCTGTACAAGTCCGGCACCGTCAAGGAGCTCGCCGAGCGCGTCGCCGCCATCGACGCCGCGGTCGCCAAGCTGGATGCCCGCGCCACCGGTGTCAAGGACTACGTGGACGGCATCAAGCTCAAGGACAACGACAAGGGCTACTACACCGACGCCAGCTACAAGGCCTACTCCGACGCCTACAAGGCGCTGAAGAAGCTGGCCGCCGCCGGTGAAGGCGAAGTCGGGATTGCCGAGTTCACCGAAGCCAAGGAGGCGTTCGAAGCCGCCGAGGCCAAGCTTGCCTACAAGTCCGCGGACTACGGCAAGATCGATGACCTGCTCGCCAAGGTCCCCTCGGACCTGAGCGGCTACACCGCCGACTCGGTGGCGAAGTTCGAGGCGGCCAAGAAGGCCGTGAAGCGCGGACTGACCATCGACCAGCAGAGCAAGGTCGACGCGATGGCCGACGCGCTCGAAGCCGCCATCAAGGGCCTGACTCTCAAGTCGCAGGCACCCGGTGACAACAAGGGCGACGGAACCCAGAGCGGCACTCATAAGGGTGACGACATCTCCAAGACCGGCGCCGACGTGCAGGTGTTCGCGATCATCATCGCGCTCGCCACGTGCGCTGGCCTGGGCGCCATGGCCTACGCCCGTCGCCGCCGTGAGGCGTGACGGCAGGCTGACTAGCCGATAACCCAAGGCTCCCCTCCAATCCAAGGAGGGGAGCCCCGATTTGTTGGACGCTGTGCAAATGTATCGCGGACACGCGCGATCCGCGACCGTTACGCGAACAGGTCGTTCAGCGCTTCGGCCATGGTCGGATGCGTGAACATCATGTCGCGCAGTGTACTGGCCGGCGCGCCCATATCCATCGCCAGCTTGACGATGTTGATCACCTCGTGCGATTCGGCGGCGAGCAGCATCGCGCCGAGAATGCGGTCGGTGCCGTTCTCGACGAGCGCCTTCATCATGCCCTCCGGTCGACGCATCACCTGGGCCTTGGGCACCGTGGCCACCGGCAGTCGCTTGACCACGTAATCCAGTCCCGCCGCCTTCGCCTCGCGCTCGTTCAGGCCCACACGCGAATACGGCGTGTGCAGGAACGTGCTTGACGGCACGTTGCGACGGTCGCTCAGCGTGTACGGGCGCGCGGAACCGTTCAGCTGAGACCATACTACGCGGTAGTCATCCAGCGAGATGTACGTGTGCTGCGGGCCGCCGTTCACGTCGCCCAAAGCCCAGATGCCGTCGGCGGTGGTACGCAGCAGGTCGTCGACCTTCACGGCGCCGCGTTCGGTGAGTTCCACGCCCGCCGCCTCGAGATTCAGGCCCTCGACGTTCGGCGTGCGTCCGGTGGCCACCAACACCGCGTCGGTGGACAGGCACAGACGCGCTTCGGAGCCGACGTCCGACGTGCCCCTCATCGAGACGGACAGCCTGATGCCGTCATCCGCCGATGTGATCGCCTTGGTGTCCGCGCCGAACAGGAACCTGACCCCCTGCGATTCCATCTGTGCACGGATCGCGGCCGCCACATCCTCGTCCTCGCGTGGCAGGAACTCGTCGCTGTGCTGCAGCACGGTGACCGCCGTGCCGAAATCGGCGAACATCGAAGCGAACTCAAGTCCGATGAATCCGGCGCCGATGATCACCAGCCGTTGCGGAAGCTCATCGACGTCCATCAGACCGGTGCTGGTGTATACGCCCGGCGTGGTGCGAATGCCGGGGATGTCCGGAATGTGCGGCGTGGCACCGGTGTTGATGAACATCATGTCCGCGGCCACGGCGACCGGTCCGTCGGCGGTGGTGATTTCCGCACTGTGGGTGCCGGTGAAGCGCGCGCGGCCGGTGATCACGGTGATGTTGCCCTGGTCGGCCAGCTTATGGTAGTTCCGGTCGCGCAACATCGCGGTGATGCGCCGCTTCTCCCTGATGGCGGCTTCGAATGCCGCTTCGCGGGTTTCGGCGGTACGGTTCGCGCCCTCTCGCCGCGCCCGATCGGCGGAGAGGATCAGTGATTTGGACGGCAGGCATCCGATATTGATGCAGGTGCCTCCGTACATGTCGGCGCTCGCTTCGGCCACGACGACCGTTCGGCCCGTTGAAGCGAGCTTTGCGGCCAATGTCTTGCCTCCCTTGCCGAATCCGATGATGAGGGCGTCCGCGGAAATCGCGGATGGAACGTCGGTGCTGCTGGTGCTGGTCATGGTGATGTCCTTACTTATGCGGATGGTGGTGCGCCCAAACCGAGGTGTATCCGTCTTTCGTCCCCTTCCTTGGCGACGATGGGACCGGTCGACGCGAGTGGGCGCACCACTGTACGCACGCGCGCCGAAGTCGGAGCCGTAGTCCTGTCCTATGCAGCTACGATACCGTCATCATATCAGATGCGGTGGGCGGAGCGAAGCGTGAATCGGACTTATCCACATGGTTATCCACATCCGAGGTGGGTCCGGTCATGGCGTTCATCCAGACGGCCCATGGGTGTAATGCGAAGGCCCTTTGCGGAAGCTGATCCGCAAAGGGCCTCGGGGTCGGTCGTTTGGTGGCTAACGGGCCGTCAGCCCGGCCATGCGTTGCATGGATCTCATTCGCCCAATGCCTTGTCGACGACGAGCTTGGCCTCGTCGAGCACCTTGTCCAGGGCCTCGGGGGAGACGAAGGATTCGGCGTACACCTTGTAGATGTTCTCGGTGCCGGAAGGACGCGCG
>ENA-ORSQ01000890-ORSQ01000890.1-human-gut-metagenome-genome-assembly--contig:-NODE-890-length-17473-cov-4.440062_pt1 | contig 17473 bp, 13 predicted proteins | sample MGYA00241900_ERZ509164 | MGnify/ENA primary metagenome ERZ509164 (study PRJEB26280, sample SAMEA2338807) | human gut metagenome | biome: human gut; feature: human-associated habitat; material: faeces...
GGCCCGCCCGGCTGCCGAAAAGCGCTCCCCGTCCGTGCGGGTGTGGGGCGCTGCCAGCAGTGCGTGATCCCACACGGCGAACACCGCCAGCGGCAGCGCCAGACTGCACAGCACCACAGCGGCGCACCGCAGGAAGGGGCGCAGCGTATCAGCTTTGCGTGTCATTGTCAGCCTCTCTTTCGTTCGGCAGCACCTCTGGCACGGCGATGGTCACGGTCGTGCCGACGTGCTCGGTGCTGGTGATCTCCAGCCTTGCTCCGTGGGCATTGGCAATGCGGGCGCAGAGCGCCAGCCCGATGCCGCTGCCGCCTTCGGCCCGGCTGCGGGACTTATCCACCATGTAAAATGCCTCTGTCACGCGGGGCAGATCGGCGGCGGGTATGCCGCAGCCCGTATCCGTCACGGTGAAAACCGCCTGCCCGGCGCGGCGCTCGCACCGCAGGGTGATGGCCGCCCCCTCGATGCCCTGACAGGCACGCTGGGCGTTGAGGGTCAGGTTGCGCAGCATATCCACCCACAGGCTGCGGTCTACCTGCACCATGCACCCCGCGCTGATGACCCGCGGCACGGGCGTGCTGCCCTGCGGCAGGCTGCGCACGGTCTGCAGCAAAAGCCCGGCATCCTGACAGGGCACCAGCTCCAGCGCCCCGGTCTGATCCAGCCCCATCAGGGCCAGCAGACTGCGGCTCAGGTTTTCCAGCCGCTGGGTCTCGTGGTAGATATAGCCCGCTGCTTCCCGCTGAGTCTCGGTGTCATCGGGCCGGGCGCGCATCAGGTCGGCATAGCCGAGCATCGCGGTCATTGGGGTCTTGACCTCATGTGTAAACGCCACAATAAAGTCCTGCTGGCTCTGTGTTGTTTTCGATAATTCGTTGATCTTGCCTTCCACCGCTGCGGCCATTGCATCAAAGCTGCGGCTCAGCGAGCCGATTTCATCATCGGTCTTGACCTGCGTACGCTGGGTGTACTCACCATCGGCAATCCTCTCGCTGGCCGTCTGCAGCGCAGTCAGCGGGCGGGTCACGCGGCGGCTGAACAGCACAGCCGCCCCGCCGCCCAATACCAGCAGCACTGCCGATGCCGCCAGCCACGCCCGCAGCTGGGCGTCACGGGTGGCGAACACCGCGCTCACATCGTAGGCGCAGAGCATATCGGCCCGCACGCCGGGCAGATCCAGCGGCTGGGTCAGCAGCAGATACCACCGCCCGGCCGCCCGGGTCAGCTGCCAGGCGTTTTCGCCGTTCGTCAGGGCCTGCTTCAGTGCGGTGCGCGGCAGAGCCGCAGGCAGGCCGGAGTAGAGCGAATACGCACCGTCCAGCCAGAGTGCCATGCTGCTGCCCGCATCGGCGGTCTGCTCGGCATACTGCTGGGCCGCGGACGCCAAAATGTAATTTTCAAACTGCGCGCTGTCCGTGGCCTGAAAGATGAACCGTTCCAGCGCGTATTTTTCTTTTTCCTGCTGGGCCTGCAGGGCCGTGCGGGTGCTGGCCAGACTGCCGGAAAAGCTCTGCCCTGTCAGCAGCAGCCCTGCCGCGCCCAGCGCGCAGGACAGCAGCGCAATGCAGCCCAGAGATAGCTTGGTTGCAAATTTCATCACTGTTTCCTCATACCAGATCGCGGCCCTGCAGCGTCACCTGCACCCAATCCTGACTGCCCGCTAGATAGTCCTTAACCGAAATGATCCCGTACTCTCCGCGGCAGGTGGTAAAGCTGTAAGGTGCGCCGTCCGTGCCGATGTCATTTGACGTGTAGTAGATCTCGCCGTATTTCACAAGCAGCATCGTGTCGCTGGCTGCCACAATAAACGGGCTGCGCTCCACCGCCTGATCCTTGAGCCATGTGGTCGGCAGTGGGGTGTAGACGCCGGTCTCGGGGTTCAGCAGCCCCTCGCTGTCATCGCGCACCGTCACAGGGATCCAGCCGTCCGGCCTTGCGCCTTCCACGACACCGTATAATACCAGTGTCCCCTGCAGGTCAAGCTGTCGGGTTTGGGCTGTGCCCGCAGTCAGGTCGAATTTTGTCACCAGCCCGGATTCGTTCAGCAGATAGGCCGCACCGTTGTGGACAAGCTGAACATTGCCTGCATCGCCGCTCCATGTCATGTCAGTGTCGGTCATGCTGCCCGCCGTATCCAGCAGGCAGATATTTTTCGTCTGCTGGTTCCGCGCCTGCTCGTCGTCGGCCAGCCATGCGCGCAGCTCCTCATCCGTGGCAGCCTCTCCGGCCGGGTTCAAGGGCTGCTGCAGATAGCCTCCACTGTGCTGCAAAACGATTTTGTCCTGCCAGCAGCCTACGGCGAAATAGTCCTCGCCGTCCGGTATGCTGCGGGTAAAGATACACGCCGCGCCGCCCTCATCCAGACGCAGAACGGTAAATTCACCGTAGCTGCGCACAAATGTATATAGTGCTGTGCCATCCGTGTACCAGACATAGGCATTGGTCAAATCGGGCAGGTCATCACCCTCGGCCACGCGGCGGCGGTCACTGCCGTCCGGATTGCTCACATCCAGATACGCGCCGTCACTCTCATTGTAGCGGCCATCCACAAGCCAGTAAAGCCGGTCGCCCATAGGCAGCAACATGGCTTGCGGCACGCAGCCGTTCCGGATGACCGTCATGTAGGCTGGGCAGCTTTCATCCGCATGGCTGCAGCCGAGCTTTTTGCAGAGGATGCGCTGCTCACCCGTGGAAAAATCAATCGTTGTGGCGAAGTATTGCCCGGCATCGTCAATGTTCATCGCGCTATAGACGGCATCTTGGCCCACCGCCGCGCCCCAGGTCGTGTAAATGGGCGTAAGCGTGTCCTGCACGGCGGGTGTTTCTGTGCTGGGCTCTGCAGTCTGCGCGGGCGCAGCGGCTGTCTCGGTGGTCGTGTTTGCAGGCATATCCTGCGGCGCGGCCGTGCAGGCCGTCAGCGCCAGTGCCAGCAGACAGGCGGTCAGCCTTGCGGTGTGTTTCATCGTGGTTATCCTCCTTTGTTTGTTGTACCCCCAGCATACCGCAGGATTGTTTCCGGTTTGTTACAGCTTCGTCACGGGAGGGTTACATTTTATTCCTTTTCCAGCATATACCCGATCTGCCGCACGCTGTGCAGGCGGTCGCCAAGGTTCAGCTTGCGGCGCAGTCGGGCAATGTGGGTGTCAAGCGTGCGGGTGTCACAGCCCGTGCCGTCATCGCCCCAGACGGTTTCGTACAGGTAATCCCGGTACAGCGCCCGGCCCCGGTTGCGCAAAAATAACAGAAGTAAGTCATATTCCTTGCGGGTCAGGTGCATTTCCTCCTCACCGCGCAGCACACGGCAGGCCGCAGCGTCCACCGTATACTCCCACATCGTGTAGACGGCGGTGCTGCGCCCGGCGCGCCGCAGCACGCTTTCCACCCGGGCCACGAGCTCGGTAGGGGCAAACGGCTTGACGATGTAATCATCCGCGCCGCTGTTCAGCCCGCGCACCCGCTCGGCCACAGCGTCCTTCGCTGTGATGAAGATGCAGGGCGTGCCCGTGGGCCGAATGTACGCCAGCAGATCGTACCCATCCAGATGGGGCATCATCACATCGAGCAGCACCAGATCATAGCGGTTCTTTTCCAGCAGATTTGCCGCCGCGCGGCTGTCGGTCACGGCCTGACAGCGGTAGCCCGCCTCCGTCAGGATGCGCCGTACCAGCATGGCAATAGCGGCTTCGTCGTCCACAATCAGAATCGGCTTCATTCAACAATCCCCCTCTATAATCCCTATTGTACAACAGAATGTTACATTTCGGTGAACTTTTAGCCAAAATTTACAAACCCAGTTTGCAAGCTACTTTGCCACGTCACACGTGAGCATAAAGTAATAGCCCCTTCTGCTGAAATCACATCAGCGGAAGAGGCTGTCCTTTTAACCTATGTGGTTTTCTTCATTTTTCCAACATTTTACGCCGATCTGCCACATCAATGACAAGCCCGGTAATAAAAGCGGCAATATCCAAGAAGAACGCCAATACAAGAGAAAATGCTGCCAGCTGCCAATATGGGCTTCCCAGATAAATCAGTGCCTGATCAACAGGGTTATGCGCTGAAATGTAGAGGCGCTGTGCATCGTCCAACTTATCAAGGGCATCTGCACGGTCATACTCCTGCCCGCTGTCACTGACAGGCAGACCACTGATTGTTGCCTTCAGACGCTCAATTTTCTCTGTCCATAGGGGCTCCCAGTTTTCCTTATCCTGTGCAGTGTCTGCCGTCATGCTGTTGATCTGGTTTTGCAGCGCGTCACCTGATGATTTCAGGACTGCGTAATCCTGCACCTTGCGGATGAAACTGTCCATATCATTCAATAATGTCTGAAAATCCGCATCCGATCCACTGTCCTGTGCGGCTTGCAGCTGCTCAAACACGGTGCGTGCCTGCTGTTCAATAGCTTCCGTATCCACATCCGTCTGGAGCAGCGCACTTTGGATACTACGCAGCGCCTGACCTGTCTGCACGGAGGCTGCATTTCCGGCAATTCCCAGCACACCTGCGTATCGCTGCAGGATTCCCTGCGCCTGCTGATAATCCTGTAAGTCCTGTTGTTGCTGATTTAGCGTATCCTGCAAGTTACTCAATCGGGATGCCGCACTGTTATAGGCACTCTGCAAAGCGTTAGTATTACTTCCATACGGCGCATTTCGCAACGCACTGGCTGCGCTGGTTTGCGCATCTGCTGCTGCCGTTAAGGCGTCCTGCGTCTGGCTTATCTGCTGCGTCAGCTGTTCGATGCGCGTTTCCACCTGTTCGGTAAGCTGTGTCAGTGCTGCGGCAGCCTGTTCGCGCACGCCGGAGGATGTTCCCTCCTGCGTGGCGGTCTGCATCGCTTGGATTGCCGAAGCAATTTCATTTTTTGCCGCAAAGTCCGCATTATCGGCGTAGCTTGCCTTGTCCGCTGTCAGATCTAAGCCGGAAGGATTCTGTGTTGTTTCGGTATCGGCGGTCTTGCTGGCAGTGTACAGAGCCGCCACCTCGTCGCCCAGTGTTTCCCGCAGTGCATCACTGCTGATTTGTACAAATTCATCTGCTTTGTATAGTTCGTTTCGGTACACGGACTGAACCAACAGGCGGCTTTCGGTCTGCCAGCTTTTTTCATAGACCGTGCCAACGATAAAAACATAGCTGAACCACGAGGAGCAGAACAAGACAACGCCGCTGAGCGCCAGCACGCAGATTTTGCCGCGCAGACTATGTATCCAGCGCCAGAAGGTCGGCAGGTAAAAGTTCAGTCCCAGCAGGATGCTTTGTATGGCAAACGAGGCAAGATTTGCCTGCCACGCCTGTGAAAACACATAGTCCCGCATGCCCTGTGCGGTACTCCACCAGGAAACGATTGCCAACAATACTGTGGCAAGGCGCAGCAGTGTCAAAATCATTCCCTGCGAGTTTGTGGCTTTTGGTTTTAGCTGTCCCCCTACTTTTTGTAGGCGATTCCAAACATTGGTTTCGCTTGCTCCTGTCTCTTGCTCAACCGTTGGTTGCAACACTGCCTGTATCAACAGCGAAATTCCTTGAACAACTGCTACCAGTACCCACATACCGCAGAGACTGTTCATAAAGATTCCCGTATCGCTCAAAGGAGTGGGAATTCCGGCTACGCAGGTATTGAACACAAATGCCATCAGTGTAATAAAACCTGCCGCGGCGATCGCCGCGGATTTTTCTGTGCCTTTTTCCCCACGCAAAAGCCCCACATAGCTGAAGAAATTCAGTACCAACAGCAAAATGTTCACGGTGACCACGCCGGATGGATTGGAGGAAGCCATCTGCTGGCACAGCAAAACCACCGCCGCAGTCAATGGCGGTAAAAGAAAAGATTGTCGTTTCCAGAAGCCGCCTTTATCCGATTTGTTCTCCATCATTATGCCCCCTCGCGCTCTGATTATTTCCTGTACACTTTATATAATTAGCATACCATAGCTTTCTGCATTTGCACAACGGGTCGCCATAAATTTTACATTCGCTTCGCATGATTGGCAAGATACTGCACCGAACTCTAACCAAGTTATATATTTGCACCACTTCACAAAAGGTCCTCTTTCACAGCGAAAGAGGACCTTTTGTTTACTTACATCCCAGTATTTCCAATGCCCTTGACAGGGGCATCACTTTCTGGCACTTGGCCTTTTGGGAATCATACCTTACTTTCTTACCGTCCGGCATCACCGCTATGGCGTTTTCTGTCAAGATGGCCGCTTTCAATTTGGGAACATAGCGATGCACCTTCCCCTGCCGGTCAATCTTGGCATGAGACATGATAAGTTCTGCCGTTCCCAGTTTGATTTTTGCTCCTTTTGGCAGCGGTGAAAGCCATTTGTAGGTTTCACGCTCCGAGGCAGTATCCCACATAGAATACTGGTAAACTCGCCCGCTAAAGAAGCTGTCCTGCTGTTCCCTATATTCAAAGTGTTCTGTCTGTTGCGTTACCATCTGCGCCACACGGGCGGCATTCAGTTCCATCTCCTCTAAGCAGATGTACTCGTGCCGTTGATGCTCACAGTAGTAACCACAGCTGATATTGACCGCCGCTGTTTCCAGATACGGTGCAATGTAGGATATATCACTGCACGAACCACCTGCCGTCTCGAACCCGAACGAAGTAACGAAGTCCTCAAACTCCGGGTTATCGCAGCGGTAAAACACGGCATCATTGCTGCCCCGGCGGTCGAGCTCTACGATGTAGTTTACCCGCGGTCGTAAAGAACCTTTTGTGAATTTCTTTGCCCCTACACAGCCGACTTCTTCATCCTCACAGAACAGCACATGACATTTTGTTGTACGCAGGATCTGTAAAATCATCCAGACCCCGCATCGGTCATCGCCGCCGATTCCCTGCGGTGACATGGCTACAGCCCCGTCTGCCGAATAGCATACCTGTTCGACAGGCTGACGGTGAACCGTGTCCATGTGGGCCACCAGCAAGACAGGAATCGTTCCCTCGGCATACAGGTAGCCGGGCTTATCGGTAACGGGGTAACCCCTGCTTTTCAGCTCGGCTTTTAACCGCTTTTTCAATTCCATCTGCGGCAGACGCAGAATGGTTTCAAACGTCAATTCTTGCATGGATTCCTCCTTTATGCGGCAAGGCCGTTCATCTGGTTCGGGCAGAAACGATTGGCACCGATGGGAAGGCAGTCACTATGGATTATGCAGTTTCCGCATACATCAACTACCTGCGCATAGCAGGCAGGGCAAATTCCGCGCTGCTCGCCGGATCGGGCGATTCCGATGCGCGGCATACCGATAAACTTTTCTTTGCAAACCGCACATTCATAGCTGCACTCATTGCAATAAAAGTGTTCATCAATATAGCGCCCATATCCATGCACCGTTTTGCCGCAGCCTTTGCAGACAAACATATTGCCGCACTCTGCACAGCGTATGGAACGGTGGTTCTTCTGTTCTCCACCGCAGCAAACACATCGAGCCACGGAACCAATCGTCATTTTGCTATAGCCGATCTCCCCTTTCAGCAGAGAGGCAACCGCATACCCATACGCATAGTCAGGATAGTGGTTGCTGTCCGCCGCAGATTCGCAGTAAGGTTCGGTTTCTTTTCCACGCTTGATCGACCATAGGTTCGGTTTGTCAAGGCAGACCGCGATAGCCTGTTGGACGATGCCTCGATACAGGGTTTTCTGGTCTTCCAAATCTGTAGGATACAGGCGTGATTGCAGCAAAACATTTTCCTTATAGCAGAAAATTTCTCGCGTGATGCGAGGGGCTGTATGAAAGTTCTGCGTGTACTCGTCGCTGACCGTGAAGAAAATCATACTGACGGCATCGCCCATATAGGACTGGCAGCCGCCGCGATAGCCGCCGCCTTCTAAGCAATGGCAGGAACTCCAAGTGTTGTCGCGGTTGGACATTTCGAGGAAATCGCAGGGGTGGATTGACAGCACTGCAGTTTTTTCGATATGTGCCGGGTTCAGAGCATCGGCCAGCCGTGCAAACAGTGCATTGTATGGTTTGACTGTGCGCACATAACGGTTGTCCGGCTCACCTGCTTCGGTTTCTTCCTCAATCTGGTCAAGATGGAATTTCAGGCAGAGCCGATTGATAATGCGGCTCGCCTTTTGTCCCGGTGCGCACTTGATGCCGCCGTACTGCCTGATTGTGTCCAAGCGGTACTCGTTTGGTATCCGGGCATAGTCTGCGGTTGCCGCGCGCAGGGCGGTTTCAAAGTTCTCATACACCGTATCATCCGTGCAGGCCCTACGGCCCAGTTCCTGTATGGCGGCGCGCGTTTCATCTACCGTGATACGGTCAATCTCCCGGCGCTCCTCCACACGGAACACGATTGCCAGTTCTTTCTCGTTCCATAGTGGATGCTTGCGCAGGAGCTGCAAAAGCCCCTGCTTCTGTTCGCACCACTGTGTAAGGTTTGCTGTGACGCCTTCTTCCGAAAACGGCTTCTGATACTTGTGCATGACCTCGTAAAATTGCTGTTTGAGTTCGTCCATCATTTTGATCTCGCCTTTCTTGATTTTTTATTTTTAACGCCGGGCGGCGCTAAACCAAAATAAAAAAAGCGAGAACAACTTTTCTTCGCTGCCAATAGCAGCACAAAAGTCATTCTCACTTTACGCGGGGCATCCCCCCGGCGGATAAAAAATGCCTGCGATGCACAGACCAGACGGTCAACGGCATTGCAGGCACAAAGTACAAAAATAACAACGTGTGTCAGTGCAAATTGCTTTGCAGGACACATACATCACTTACACCAGTATAATACCATAAATCGTAGAAAACGTCAATTTGCCGCTGAAGTTCATCCTGTTTTATTTTCGGCCAAGCAAGAACCTCCAATCTATGCGGCAAAACCGTATAGGTTGGAGGCTGTTTCAAATCAAGTGGTTACCTTCCTTGGTGGGTGAGTTTTTCATCCTCAACCCCAGCCAGCTTTCCAATGTCTGCAAGTCGCTGAACAGAATATCATAGACCTCATCACTTACCAACGGCGTATGGGCTTCATACGCCGCGCGGCAGCGGTTCAAGCGTTCTGTTAGTTCCCGCAGCTTGGCTATGAAAGCGGCTTTCTCTTGCCATTCCTCAGTTTTCATTTGCTTTTGGGGGCACAGTGGCCGAAGTTCAGTTCATTGATCACCGACAGGATGGTTTCATCGTCATCCCAATCGGCAGAAAACGCTGTCGACGCATAGGTGCCATCCAGCATGACCATCACTCTCCCCTGCTCAATGCGCAGAGTCACATCCTTGCGCCGGGCGCAGACGATGGCGAGATTTCCTATTTGCTTCATAAGGTGAGCACTTCCTTTCTTACGCGGTCTGCAAAGCCATAGGCAGCACCTTGCGGCTCCACAGGTCAACAAACTTTTTCACTTCTTTCGTAGGGTCACTGTTGCGTTCGCCACGGATTTGTACAATTTTGCCGTTGCTGACTTCTACCGTTACAAACGGCTTTTCCGGTTCTTCTACACGGCGGACAAATACAATCAGGCATTTTTTCGCTGCCACTCGCTCAATATAGGTGCCGACACAGTGGTGCAAAGCCTGTCCTTCTGTGATGAGATCATCGGTTTGCTTGGGGCAGACAATTTGCAGTTTCTTTGAAGTAAGATTGGCCTTTTCTGCCAAATTCTCATACACTTCACGAAACGCACGCTTTGTTTGCTCGTCCCTACACTTCTTAATGTATCGGCTCAACTCGTCATGGGCCTCATTGCAGTGTTTTGGGAACAGAACCTGGCTGCTTTTCATGTCATAATTCTGACCTTGACACATTTGCAGGTAGTCGCTGTAGGTCGAGATTGCCTCTTCCATCGGGGAACGATAGAGGAAAGCCCGCTTCAGCTGCATATAATCCGGCAACTGGCTGTCCATATAGCGCATGAATTTTCTTGCTGTCATATAGGCAAACCATTGCGTTGGAATCGTATGCACATGATTTTTGAGCTGCCACTGCAAAAGTTCCTGCCGGCCACGCAAATTAAGCTTTACATATTGCTGGTATGCTTTCAGTGTATCAACGCCAGCATTTAATTCACGCAGCATGGCCAAGTCTTCTTTGTTGACCCGTAAAATGCGGTGCGTGCGTTTTTGTGTGGCATCAATTTCTGCTCCCATACCGTGCCGATACACAATGTCTGAAACGATGCGCTCGAATCCAACTTTAACAAGATGCTCAATAAGTTTTGGATGGCGCCGATATACGCGCAGGTAAGTACTGACCTGCATAGCCTCCTTCGTAGGTTCATAGAACTGCCGGAGTGCGCAATACTGCCACGGCGTTCCCTGCAAGGCTCTTTTCAGCGATGGAAGGTAAATCGCCCCGGTATCATCGGCTTCATAGCCGCTTGTATAGGGAGAAAATCTTGGACGATTTCCTCTACGCCAGTGCGTTGTGCTATCGTAACTGCTGTCATAATAGAACGCTTCTGTGTCGGTGCCTTCTTTCCCAACGACGCGGATAAATAACCTTGCGTTCTCATAAATTTCTTTCGCAGGCGTATTCTTTTTTTCCTTATATGCCCAGCGTACCTTGAAGATTCGTATCAGCAATTCTTCATCGCTGATTTTTTGAATAACCTGGCAGGTTTCCCTGTCCTCATGGTAGGCGGCTCTTCTCCCCTGCGCTTTGGCGATTGCCTTTTGTTTGCATTGCGGGCAGACAAAGATTTTTCCGGTTTTCGGCTTTTTTATCACAGAAAACTTCTCGCAATAGGTACAAAAGACCTGCGTTTCCAGCTGGTTTCTGTCATACGAATAAAACAGATAGTGCGGCATGACATTTCGGTCAATCCAGCGTGCCAGATTTGACGGCGCAGCTGGAACCTTTTTCATTTTCTCGACTATGCCCATATCACGTTTGCAGCGGCGCTTTTTTGCCTGCTTGTTGCGAATACCATACTGATAGACCTGCAACGCCTCCAATATCGTGATGCCACTTGCACTTTGATGGATAAAGTCCGAAATCGTAATTCCATCCGTCCCTTTATAGAAAACGCAGGATTCCCTAAATTTATAGAAACTTTCATCCACAAGATTTTCCAGCATTGAATCCCGCCACTTGACGTTTCCCTCGGCATCACGCTCCAGCGTGACAAAGTCATCCTTGCCCTGAAACACGACCCATTTTGGCATGCGGTCATTTGCTTTCAGGCGTTCGCATTCATAGAAGTAAACCGCCAGCACCCTATGCCCGCCGAGCAGCTTGACGGCGGCGGTGACAAGGTATTTCACCCGATCCGTGTACAGCACCCCGGCATTCAGGCTGATGTTCAGCGGAGCATTGGCCGCGTGGCGGCAGGCTCGTTTGTCCAGTTTCATCCTGCCGCCTCCTCTGTGCCAAAGTCACCAAAGGTGAGTTGTTCTTCCTCTGCGGGTTTCGGGGCAGGCTTGGGCGCTGCCTTTTTGGGCTTATCTTTTTTTCCTTTACCCGCCTTGGAAACTTTCCCATTGTAGGTTTTAGGAACAAACTTTTCTTCCGGTTCAGCGTCCTCTTTGGCATCGGCATCACGGAAATACTCCCGCGCCCACTGGTAGCAGAGTTCGTCCGGCACATCACCGCCGAAACCGCCGCCCATAGGCTTCTCATCGTTGTCCTTCATTTCCTGTTCCAGATACTCCCGCGCCTTGCGGTTGATGTAGTGGAAGCAGTTCACCATCTTTTTCTTGGGGTTCATCACAAGACGGGCAAAGGCGGGGTCGGCCAGACACTCGGTCTGCACGTCCTCCATGACGCAGAGCTTCATGTTGCGGCGGGTCAGGCGCTCGGTATCCTGCGAGACACGGTTCATGGATGCCTGCATCACATCGTCATCCGACATGGCGGCAAGGCGGTCCGATTCCTGCTGTTCCCGCAGTTTCTTCTGCGCCTGTTTTGCCTCCCACTCAGCTTTGCGCTTGGCTTCGGCGGCATCAAATTCAGCCTTTTTGCGGGCTTCTTCTGCGTCCTCCGCTTTCGGTTCCTGCTTCGGGGTTTCTACCGGCTCAAATTCTTCGCTGAAAGAATCTACGGTTTCACTATCCAAAGATACCTCAAAAGCATCATCCTCGGCATCGCGGTTCATCATATCAATTTCAGAGAGTATACCCATTGTTCTGTCCTTTCTAAAAAAGGCAGAGAGCTACCCGATGGTAACTCTCTGCCATAACTTTGCGCGGCATCAGGCCGCTTTTTCTTTTGCTTCTTCCTGCCGCAAAGCAAGCTGCCAGTCGTCTATGCCCTTGTAGGCAGTATTCCAGACAAGGCTTGTGCTTTGCAGCCCGGCTACGCGGGCAATCTGCTGAACCTTTTCGGCGGCAGATGCCACATATTCATTTTCTAACTTGTCCATGTCATAGGCTTCCACGACCAGCTTGGTGCCGTTCTGTGCCATGCAGCGCAGTGCGGATTCCAAGCCGTTCAAGCTGTTCACCCCTGCCACAGCAACAAACGAGCGTCCTGTCAGGCAGTAGGCAATATCGGCTTTGAGCAGCCCTTCCGTCACATATACGGTCTTGGCAAACGGCTCGCCCACAAAATGCAGCGGGCTGCTGGAGGTCACGCCATGCGGCTTGCCGATAGAAGACAGCCATATATACTTCGCCCCGCTTTTGCCCGGTGGGTCATCCCTGCGGCGCAGCGGTGTGTCCAGCCTGATTTGCATACCGCAAATCAATCCGTCCATACCGACAGCTGGGAGCAGGATGCCCGCCGTGCGGCTGCTGAAGTTGATCGTCCACCGCCCGGCATCGTCCGTGTAAAAGCCTGGCACACCCTGCAAAGTGCAGCCCTGCCGCCGTAGGCGCTCGGCATAACTACGGCACAGAAGCGCTGGCGGGGTCGATTTGAACCCGAACCTTGCAACCTGTTCCTCGGTCAGCCCGCGCCGCGGTGACAGTAAATGCGCTTTATGCGTGGGTGTCAGCGGCAGCATGGAGAGCAGCAGCGAGTAGGTCTGGTGTATCTCCTTCGGGGTGGCGCGGGCATTTTGCTCCGGCTTTACCCCGATGCAGTCATTCACCCTTGGCCGGGGTGTGTACCGCCCCAGCGCTTCACAAATCTCGCGGTAGGCATCGGCATTGCCGGTGCAGTTATAGCGGGCATACAGTGCCAGCATACCGCCTGCCGCGCCGCAGCGATTGCAGCGCCAGACGTTCTTGTCCGTGTTGACATTGAGCCGCCCGCGCTGATCCCCGCAAAAGGGGCAGTTCAGGTACAGGCTCGACGGCAGACGGCGGCGGACGGTAATGCCCAGCAGGTCTACCACATCGGCAATGCCAAACGGAAACGTGTCGGAAGATGAGGTCATGCAAAACGGCCTCCTTCCCGGTTATCCCGCCTGTTTCTCCTGCAAACTGTCCCATATGATGGCGGCCGCCGCACGGAGAATGTTGTTCTCTCCCTGATAGCCTTTCACATACCAGCGCAGACTGGCGGCACGGCGATCAGCCACCTGTGCCAGCGTCCAACCCTTGCAGGTGCCGCAGTCCACAATGACGTTCTGCGCCTGTTCGTAGGTCATCTGCTGGCGAATCTCCTCCACCGGGCTGCTTTGGGTATACGCAGCGGCGGGCGGTTCCTGTTCCAGCACAATGACATTCTGCGGCGGTTCTGCCGGGGTCTGCGCGGGCTGCACGGATTCTGGCACAACCGTCTTGGGCTTTTCTACAACTTCTGCTGTGACCTGTTCGGGAACAGGCATATCATCGGCCATGATGGCATCCAGCGGGTCAGCCTTGACAGGCTCCTGCGGGGATGCATCCACGGCTTCGGGCTGCTTCTGCACAGGTTTTGCAACTTCTACTTTCGTCTGCGTAGGCTTAGAGGTTTCCGTTTTTACCTGAACAGGTTTTTCAACCTCTACCTTTGCTCCCACTGGCACCTCGCTGCCGTATTCCTCGGATTCGCTGCTCACATCGGCAAACTGGATGCCAAAGCCCGCATTGGAGAGCGCCGCGTCCAGCGCTTCCTCCTGCGCGGCTTCCACATACAGTCCACCGGGCGTTGCGTCCAGCGTGCAGTTGGCAACATAGCTGCTCAACGGCTCGACATCCTCGCGGTCACGGTAGACCTTGGCTTCAAAAATCGCCATTTTCTCGGTGATGCGCAGGGCGTTGAGGTTCAGCCGCCCCGTGGGGCAAGCCAGCCGGAACCACAGCTTTTTGTACCGCAAGTCAAGGCGCATCACATCCTCCCTGGTCTTGCGGGAAGTTGTGCGGCGCAGAAATTTCAGCGGGTCAAAGCCGGGTACATGGTTTAAGGATGCCACAGCGGCGTTGGTGGTGTACAGCATAGGTTCTTGATTCCCTTTCATGGGTGATTTCTCCCTTCATTATTACATTCAGCCGGCCTGTTGCAGTTCCGGCAGTGCATTTCGTTCGGTGTGGTAGGCCTTACAGTACAGGCGGATGCGCTCACCCAGCATGGTATTACGCCTGCTGATGTCGGCGCGGTGGACCGCCATAAACAGGATCGGCTTATGCCCCACAAGGATGACTTTTTTCTTGGCGCGGGTCACGGCTGTATACAATAAATTACGATACAGCATGATTGTGTGCGCCTTGACGATGGGGATAATGACCGTTTCAAACTCTGACCCCATCGCTTTATGAATCGTTGTAGCGTAAGCAAGGTCAACGTGCGCCAGCTGTTCCGGCGTGTAAGTCAACTTGCGGTCGCCGCCAAAATCCATCTGCACAAGCCGTTCGCCTTTGCTGTTCGTGGTAATCCCGGTGATAAAGCCAAGGTCACCGTTGGACACTTTCTCGGTGTTCTTTGTCTGCATGACGCGGTCATGGACGCGGAACGTGCGGCTGCCGATCTTCACTTCTTCCTCGGCCGAACGGAACGGATTGACCTGCTCCCGAATGGCACGGTTAAGTTGCTCGGATGCCGCCTCACCTTTTTCTCGGAATGGCGAAAGGATCTGCACATTCTCGATGCCGCGCTCGGCAGCTTCTTTGCAGTAAATATCTTGGATGCGCCGCGCCGTCTCGATTTGCGTCGGGCTGTCCACGAACACAAAGTCATTGCCGTAGTACAGCTTGGTGCCGCCCTCGTTGATGAACTTCGCATTGTAGGCAATCAGGCCGTCTTTCGACTGGCGGAAAATCCAATCCAGTACCGTGACAGGCACCATTCCGCTGTGGATCAGCTCGTAGAACACGTTGCCGGCGCCCACGCTGGGCAGCTGGTTCGGGTCGCCCACAAGAACGACCCGCGTATGCTGACTGATGCGTTTGAAGAACTGTTGTGCCAGCCACATATCCACCATAGAAAACTCGTCCACGATGACAAGGTCTGCATCCACAAAGCGAACGCGCTCGCCGTCTCCGATTTCTTCACCGGTGCCGAGGCCCAGCGCACTGTGTAGTGTGCGGGCTTCGTCCACGCCGGTGCTCTCCGCCATGCGGCGGCTGGCACGGCCTGTGGGGGCCATGAGGGCGAACTTTCCTTTCGGGTGCAGGTTCTTGAACACCTCAATGATGGCCTTTAACACGGTGGTCTTGCCGGTACCGGGCGAGCCGGTGATAATCGTCAGCCCATGCTGAAATGCCGTGCGCACCGCCTGCTCCTGCTTTTGGGAAAGCGTGATACCCAGACTTTCGCGCACCGATTCCAGCGCAGATTCGATATTCTCAGCCACACTGATGTTGGCAAGCCGCTCGGCAATCATGCGGGCGGTGTCATCCTCTTGCCCGAACACACGCGGGCTGTACAGGTACTGCTTGTGGGCGACCACTGCGCCGTGCAGAATCATCTGCTGCAAGGTTTCCTGTACTTCCTCGGTGCGGACGCGCTGTTCCGGGATGGGAATGGGCGCGTTGAGCAGCAGAAGTGTTTCCTTTACTAAATCTTCCGATGGCAGAAACAGATGCCCCGATTTACTGCGGGCATCCTCCAACGTGTACAGCACCGCGCCCTTGATACGCTCGGCGCTGTGCAGGCGGTTGTCCGTCTTACGGACGATGCCATCCACGCGCTTGAATCCGAAGCCGGAGATCTGGCACAGATCATACGGGCATTTTTTGAGGATGTCCACACACGCCGGACCAAAGTTCTGATAAATTTTCAGCGCCGTGGCGGGCGTAATTTTGAACGGTCCCAAAAGGCTCATAAGGTTGCGCAGGACACGGCTCTCGGCGTAGGATTCCTCAATGTCCTTGAGCTTGCCCTCGGTGATGCCGCGGATTTGCAGCAGCTTCTCCGGCTCGTTGTCAAGGATATTCAAGGTGTCCGGTCCGAACGTGGCGACAATGTCCTCTGCTGTCTTGGGACCGATGCCCTTGATAAGCCCGGAACCCAAGTATGCCAGCAGACCGTCCGCTGTCTGCGGAACGATTTCCTGCCACTGCTCGACTTGCAGCTGATAGCCGTACTTGCTCTCGACCCACTCGCCGTCCAGTTCCAGCTCCACCGCCTTGGTGTGGGGCAGTTCGTACCCCACCGCCGTAAAACGCAGCATACGGTCGCCGTAATAGCGGCCGCTGCAAGCCTGCAGCGGAATGCGCGGATCATTGGTTTTGACAACGATGATGGAGAATTTGTTTGCTTCGTTGTAAAAAATCGTAGATTCGTAGGTGACACGGCAGCCGGTAATGCTGCTGTGTTCCTGTTCACTGTCGTGCATAGGCACGCTCCCTTCTTTGTCAGGCGGCTTCGTCCGCCGCTTTTGCCTTGATGCTGAACCGCCGCGATTCCGATACCGTAACGTACTCATCGTAAATGTCGGGGTGCAGCAGTTTCAGTTTTTGGAGATTGTTTTTCGTGATGCCTGTCCGGCTGACGGGATTGTAGCTGATGGTGTACTGTGTACCGCCGTACTCCCCTATTGCCATGCAGCTGCCGTCCAGTTTGGCAACCATCTGACCTTTCAGCCGCTGCATTTCTGCGTCCAGCATTTTGACCCGCGTTTCCACCTGCTGCTTTTGTTCCTGCAAGCGGAGGTACCGCAGCATTATGTTGGATAGGTCGCTGTCTAACTGGATGGCAGGAATGGTTTTGTCAGCGGCACCTAAACGGCGGCGCAGGCTTTCGAGGATCAGGCTGCCGTCCTCGGTGTAGGGCGGCGGGATGCGGGTCAGGATGTAATCGTGCCAGAACTCGCGTTCCAGATAGATCATCTCCTGCTCGTATTCCCGGTCACGGTACAGGTGGCGGATAATGACTTCGTCCTCATTGTTGCCATACAGACAGCAATAGAAGATTTCGTCGATGTCCATAACAGCCATGTAGTGGCGTCCCTGCGTTTCATAGTAGACAGGAACACATTCCTCGCCGTCCTTCCACCAGTGGTCTTTCGCGTTGTAGTTGGTCGTTTTGATTTCCAGAATCGCAATTTTTCCGTTTGGCAGGCGGACAAAGTAGTCCACATCTGCCAGCATGAAAGGATACTGCGGGTGCTGGAACATCTTCTTGATTTGGAAAACTTCCAACCCGGTTTTCTTTGAGAAAATCTGTGCAACCAGCGGTTCCAGCAGATGCCCCATTTCCAGCGCTACCCAGTTGCCTGCATCAT
>ENA-ORSQ01000921-ORSQ01000921.1-human-gut-metagenome-genome-assembly--contig:-NODE-921-length-17064-cov-8.605621_pt1 | contig 17064 bp, 15 predicted proteins | sample MGYA00241900_ERZ509164 | MGnify/ENA primary metagenome ERZ509164 (study PRJEB26280, sample SAMEA2338807) | human gut metagenome | biome: human gut; feature: human-associated habitat; material: faeces...
CAGCTCCCTCTCGGAGGGAGCCTTGGCGTAACGGTTAGCTGTGAAAGCCTCCCTCTCAGAGGGAGGTGGCATCGCGTCAGCGATGACGGAGGGAGTATGCAGCCTTTTCTCCTTACGCAATAAACCCATTGCTTCTGGCCCAGAAGACCCAGAAGGTCAGGGTCAGGGCGCTGAAGAAGGTGGTGGTGACGCAGACACTGCCGGTGAGGGTGCCCTCGTGGCCCATCTGCTTGGCCATGACGTAGCCCGCCGGGGTGGTCACGCTGCCCAGCATGACCAGCAGGGCGACGAGTTTCTGGTCGGTGAAGCCGAAGTGCACCGCCATGGGCAGGAAGATGGCGGGCAGGAGGATGAGCTTGGTCACGGTGGCCGCGGCGGTAGGCTTCAGGTAGGCCAGCGCCGCGCGGCCCTTGAAGCCCGCACCGATGGCCAGCAGCGCCAAGGGGCTGGTCAGCCCGGCGAGGCTGGACAGGGTCTTGTTCACCATGGTCGGCATGGGCAGCCGGAGCAGGCTCCACACAAAACCCGCCGCGATGCCCAGCAGGATGGGGTTCGTGACGATGCCCTTGAGGCTCTTTTTGATCTTCTCCCCCATGCCGCTTTTGGCCGATCGAGAAAGCGAGGGGCTTTCCAGCGTCAGGATGACCACGGCGAAGATGTTGTACAGCGGCACGCTGCCGAGGATCATCAGGCCCGACATGCCGGAGGTGCCGTAGATGTTCTGGATGAAGGCCGCGCCGAGGATGGCGGCGGAGGAGCGGTAGCACGCCTGAACGAACTCGCCCACGATGTGCTTGTCCTTCAGCAGCAGCTTTGCCAGCACCCAGATGACCAGAATGCTGGCCGTGGTGGCTGCGGCGCAGAAGAGGACATAGGCCCCGTCAAAGCTGGCCCGGACGTCCATGGTGGCAAGGTCCCGGAAGAGCTGCACCGGCAGCGCCACGTGGAAGACGAACTTGTTAGCCATGGCCACGAAGTCGTCGGTCAGGAAGTTTTTGCGGTGGAGCAGACAGCCCAGCACCATGATGAAGAACAGCGGCATGGTGCTGTTCAGGCTGAAGAGCAGGCTTTCCCCCATGGCTCACATTCCCCCATGGCGGCGCTCTTCAGCGGCCAGCTCCTGCTGCAAGGCGGCCTTGCGGTGATCCAGCAGCAGGTCTTTGTTGTAACGGAAGTACCGGTCGCAGCCGTTTTCGGTGATGAAAGCATGGGCGGCGGGGGCCAGCGTCAGCTCGGTGACGAAGACCACCATCTCCTGCCCTTCCGCAAAAGCCGCTTCCATGAAGTCGAAGGCAGCTTCCAGCGCGGCAGAGGCCGTTTCCTGCGCCTTGTCCCGCTCGTCGGCGAGGGTCTGGAACTGGGTGCGGAGCAGCTCGAAGGCTTCCTTGGTGCCCACGGCATTGGCGTGGCGCAGTTCTGCTTCCCACTTGCGGAGGGCAGCACAGACCGTGAGCCGAGTGGCCGCAGCATCCCGGCTCAGCAGCCCGGCCTCCCGCTGGCGCTTCGTCTCGGCGTCGTAGTCGGCGATCATCTGGCTGAACAGGGTGGCCGGGCCGTCCGGGATATCCTCCGGCAGGGTGGCAAAGCCCTGTTTGGCTTCCCGCAGGAAGGCGTAGCACCCATCGGCGGCGGCATCGGCCTGACGAGAGGCCGTGAACCGGTTGTTCAGGCCGGACAAGATCAGGCTGACAAGGCTGAGCCGCTCGTCGAAGGGAGCGTTCAGCAGCCGGGCAAAGACGGCGGGCTTGGCCTGACCGACCAAGATCTCCTCCACGCCGTAGTCGTCGCGGTACTTATAATAGAGGTCGAGGTAGGCCGAGAAGTCCTCAGCGATCTTCTCGTGCTGGAGGTACTGGCGGATGAGCGACTCGTCGGCCTTGAGGCCCAGCGCCCCGTAGGTGTCCAGCAGGTTGGACAGGTCCTCCCAGCCGCGGGCGGTGACGAACTGGGTACCGTCTACGTCGGCGTTGATCTGGTAGAAGTTCTGGGGGTGGAGGTCGAGGTAGCTCAGGATGGCGCTGTGGATGCGGGCCGTGCGGGCGTAGTCCTTCCACGCCTGCAGATCGGGCTCGATGTCCATCCGGCGGACACGGTCGAGGGTCACGATGTCGAAATCGCGGACGGATTTATTGTACTCCGGCGGGTTGCCGGCTGCCACGATGACCCACCCCGCCGGGACTGCCTGATTGCCGAAGGTCTTGCACTGCAAGAATTGCAGCATGGTGGGGGCCAGCGTCTCGGAGACACAGTTGATCTCGTCGATGAAGAGGATGCCTTCCTTCAGACCCGTGGCCTCCATCTTGGCGTAGACGCTGGCGATGATCTCGCTCATGGTGTACTCCGTCACCGAAACGTCCTTGTCGCCGTAGTGGCGCTGGCGGATGAAGGGCAGACCCACAGCGCTCTGGCGGGTGTGGTGGGTGATGGTGTAAGCCACCAGCGCCACGCCGCACTCCCGCGCCGCCTGTTCCATGATCTGCGTCTTGCCGATGCCCGGAGGGCCCATCAGCAGGATGGGGCGCTGCCGGATGGCCGGGATGGCGTATTCGCCCAGCGCGTCCTTGGCCAGATAGGCTTTGACGGTATGTTCGATTTCTTGCTTGGCTCGTTGGATATTCATAAAGCTTCCTCACATCCTCAGGTGTTGTTCAGTTCGCGGTAGGGGTCGGCCTCGTCGTTCAGCGCTTCGGCGAGAGCCGAAGCCGCCTTGGCGGACGGGCCGGTGAATTCATCTTCGTCCAGCACCACCTTCATGGCCCATGGCGGAACATTGGCGTCGTCGAAGCGGTCGCCAAGGAACAAAAAGGCGGTGTCATAGGCCGGGCGGCGGGCCGGATAGCTGCCCATGCCGTCGGTGAAGTAGAGCAGCCCCCGCAGATTCGAGAACTTTTTCTCGGCGCAGAGCTGGCTGACGTACGCAAAGGCCGGGCGGAAGTCCGTTCCGCCGCCGCCCCGGAGCTGGAAGTGGTTCATGGCGTGGATGAGCTCGTCCTCGTTCCGGACCAGCAGATCCTGCCGGACGGCATTGTCCGCTTGGATGAGGTGGAGGTTCATCCGGTGGAAGAAGTTCTCCCGCCCCTTCAGCAGGGTGTAGGTCTCAGCCAGAAAGGCCCGCACCAGCTCACCGGAAGTGGAATAGCTGGTATCGATGACGAGGGCCAGTTCCTCAATCTTTTTGCTCTCCCGCGTTTCCAGCGGCTCGATGAGGGGCATGTTCCCATAGACGGAGAGGCCGTAGGTGTAGAAGTTCAGGTCGAACTCGTCCGGATCAAGGTGGACCTCCTCCCGCGTGACGCAGAAGCGGCGGAGGAAGTCCCGGTAGCTGCGGCGGCTGCGGTTGGCGGCTTTGACCTGTTCGCGCAGGTTGTCGGCTCCCTCGCCCGCTTCCTTGTCCCGCAGTTCCAGTTCGGTCTGCATCCGCTCGCCGATCTTCTGCCACGTTTTCTGGGGCAGGGGCGTGGGCATCTGCTGGGGCTGTTCGGGGGCGTCCTTGGGCCAGAGGCGGTGGTCGTCGGTGGTGAACTCCCGCTCCAACTGCCGCAGCACGCCGGGGGTCTGCTTCACCAGCCATCGGTAGGCCGGGGCCGCCGCCACCACTTTGCCCTCCGCCGCGATGGACCCATAGGCGTTCTGCCGCACATAGGTCAGCGGCCGCTTGACGCTGGAGCGGTTCAGCCCATCGATGACGTTTTCCACCGCGATGTCGCACGCAAGGCCCCACAAACGGGGGTCCCGCCGCCCCTTCATCCAGAGATGTCGGAATACGCAGTGGAATATCGTATGAAGATACAACCGGTTGAGATATTTCGGATTTTGTTTGTAGAGTCGGAGCAGGGCGCTGGGCTGATAGCAGAGGATACGGCCATCCGTGGCCAGCACGCCGCACCGTTCGTCCGGGGTGGGGGTCAGGGCCGAAAGGGCCATGTCCAGAAAGCGGAAATCCAGATACAGCCCGCTGCGCACCACGGCCAGCACCTCGCCGCCCATCCGCGCCTGCCACTCCTCATGGGTCTCCGGCCGCTTCGACTCAAAGGGCTTGCGGGGGTCGAAGAATTTTTCTTTTTCGGGGAGCTGGGTCACTTTCCTCACCTCAGAAATCAAAATCGTATCGTTTCTTTTTCGGCTTCGCGGACAGCTTTGTGTGCTCCGCATCGGCCAGCAGGGCCGCTGCCGCCGCGTTGTCGGCCTTGGCGGCCATCTGGGCAGCCTCGGCAAAGGCGGCGGCGTCCAGCACATCCAGCGCCAGCAGGGCTTTCAGGCCGTCGAGGTCCTGCGCCTTCAACAGCCGGGCAACCACCCGGCCCGTGTTGGCTTTGAGGAACGCCATGTAGGCCGCTTTCGCCCCTTCGGTCAGGTTCCACGGCCAGCGCAGCCGGTCGAAGCAGAGCATGGCCATAATGTTCCTGTCCTCGGCGGCGTGACCCTCCGGGAAGATGGCGTCATATTCTGCGCAGAGGAATTTTCCATTCAGAAAACACTGTCTGTAATGGTATCCTTGCCCGGAAAAGGTATGCAGCAGGATGTGGGCCGGGGATTCCTCCACGTCCTCCCAGTAGGCGGGGTACCACAGCCCCGCGCGGGGGGCCGCTTCGCCGGGGAGCCAGAACAGGGCACGCACCGCCTCGGTGATGTTGTTGACGAGGGCGAACAGCCCGGTGGCCGCTTCCGGCTCAGCCCGCACCACAAGGTCCGCCAGCGCGAAGCAGTTCAGGAAGACATCGCTGCCCACGGTCAGGTCGGCAGCCCCGAAGGAGAGCCGCCGCAGCTTGCGGCAGTTGTAGAATGCGCAGCTCCCGATGACCTGCAGCCCGTCGGGCAGGACGGCTTCTTCGAGGAAGTTCCCGCAGACAGGGTGCAGGTCAGTCTCTTCCGGTGCGTCCCCGAAGTCGAGGTCGTACCGGCGGCGTCCTGTCAGCGCCCGGCCAAAGGCGCGGGTCAGGGTCACCGCCCCGTCCCCGCCGACTTCGTACCGGCAGAGGGCATCGGCGGCGGGCAGATCCCGGAGCTTTTCAGAAAAGCAGTAGTCCCCCAGCTCCGTGAGGGTCCACTTCTCCCCTCCCGGCCCCGGCAACTCCCCCGGCACCGCAATGCAGGGCTCGTCCCCGTAGACACGGATGAGACGGGCCGTGTTATTTTTTAATGGAAGAATATCGAACAGCATAGTTTATCTCTATCGCGGAGCCCACTGCTTAACGCGAGATCAGGCTTTGCTCGTCCAGCAATATCAAAACCGACATGCCAAGGGCTCACCCCTTCGGGGGAGCTGGCGAGCGAAGCGAGACTGAGAGGGCATTCCTTACAAAAAAACTGCTGCACGCGCAGATGCCGTGCAGCAGTTGGGTGTTTGCGATTACTGTGCGGCCTGCGCCAGACAATCGTCCATGGCGGTGAAGATGGCGTCGCTGGTCATGGTGCTGCCAGAAACAGCATCCACCCCAGCTGTGCCGCCGGCTTCCTGCAGACTGACGGCCAAGCTTTCGGCCGCCTTGCCGCCCAGCGTAGGCGTTTCGCCCGAAGCATCGATGTTCACACCGGTCACTTTGCCGCCGGTGATGGTCACCGTTACCGCCACATCGCTCAGGCACCCTTTCGCGCTGGCGGTATAGGTGCCGTCGGTGTAGGTAGCGGCGTTATCGGCGGCGGGCACCGTTCCGGTGTTGGCGATGTACAGGGACAGGACAATGCCCAGCACGAGATCCAGCACCACCATCAGAATGGTATTCCGACTCATGTGTTTTTTCATCTTGCTGTTTGCTCCTTTGGGGAAAATTTTACTTTGCGGGCTTGAAGCTGTCGCGCAGGGTCACGACGCGGTTGTACACGCCGGGGTTCTTGGAATCCGGGGTGAAGAAACCGGTGCGAACGAACTGGAACTTCTCGCCGGGCTTCGCGTCCTTCAGGCTCTCTTCCAGCTTGCAGCCAGTGCGAGCCACAACGCTTTCGGGGTTGAGGTAGTCCTTGTAGTCGCTGCCCTCCGGGATGGCGTTCATGTTGGCCTCGGTGAAGAGCTTGTCGTACAGGCGGACCTCAGCGTCCACGGCGTGCGCGGCGCTGACCCAGTGGATCGTGCCCTTGACCTTGCGGCCGTCGGCAGGGTTGCCGTTGCCGGTCTCGATATCAGCCGTGCAGTGGATAGCGGCAATGGAGCCGTCCCCGTTCTTCTCCACGCTCTCGCACTTGACGATATAGGCACCCATCAGGCGGACTTCGCCGCCAAGGGTCAGGCGCTTGAACTTGGGAGGCGGCACCTCGGCAAAATCCTCGTTCTCGATCCAAAGCTCCTTGGTGAAGGCCACCTTGCGGGTGGTGGTATCGTTGGCTTCACGGTTGGGGTTGTTGGCGATGTCGAAGTACTCGGTCTTGTCCTCCGGGTAGTTGTCGATGACAAGCTTCACCGGGTCCAGCACGGCGATGCGGCGCTGAGCGGTCAGGTCCAGCTCGCTGCGGATGCAGGCTTCCAGCTGGCGCATATCGATGAGGTTGTCGGACTTGGAGATACCGGCTTCCCGCACAAAGGTGAAGATAGAGGTGGGGGTGTAGCCGCGGCGGCGCAGACCGCAGAGGGTCGGCATCCGGGGGTCGTCCCAGCCGTCTACGATGCCCATTTCCACCAGCTCACGCAGGTAGCGCTTGCTCATGACGGTGTTGGTCATGTTCAGGCGGGCGAACTCGCGCTGCTTGGGGAACTGGGTGCCGAAGATGTTCTCGATGACCCAGTTGTACAGCGGGCGGTGGTTCTCGAACTCCAAGCTGCACATGCTGTGGGTGATGCCCTCGATGGCGTCCTGAATGGGGTGGGCGAAGTCGTACATCGGGTAGATGCACCACTTGCTGCCCTGCCGGTGATGCTCGGCGTACTTAATGCGGTAGATGGCCGGGTCACGCAGGTTCATGTTGGGGCTGGCAAGGTCGATCTTGGCGCGCAGGGTCTTCTCGCCCTCCTTGAACTCGCCCGCACGCATCCGGCGGAACAGGTCAAGGTTCTCTTCCGGGGTGCGGTCCCGCCACGGGGACGGGCGGCTGGGCTTACCGGCGTCGCTGCCGCGGTACTCGCGCATCTCGTCGCGGGTCAGGTCATCGACGTAGGCCTTGCCCTCCTGAATGAGCTTCTCGGCGTACTCGTAGCACTTGTCGAAGTAGTCGCTGCCGTAGAAGATGCCGCCGTTGGGGTCGGCACCCAGCCAATGCAGATCCTCGATGATGCTGTTGACGTACTCCTCGCCTTCGCGGGCGGGGTTGGTGTCGTCCAGACGCAGGTTGAACTTACCGCCGTACTGGTTCGCGATGGACCAGTTGATGTAGATGGCCTTGGCGCTGCCAATGTGCAGGTAGCCGTTCGGCTCCGGCGGGAAACGGGTATGGATCTCGCTGATCTTGCCCTCGGCGAGGTCGGCGTCGATGATCTCAGTCAAAAAGTTTTTATCAGCCATGTGGCGTTCCCCCTTCATCCGGGCCAAACCGCCCGGAACTACTCATGATTCAATACCCATTATAATACACCATTTTTCGCTTTGCTTCAAGGTGGAAATGCAAACCGGGGCAAAATGGCGTTTTCTACCGCATTATTTTTGTGGGTAAAAAGCGTTTTGGTAGCTGACCAGCGCCCCGATCTGGTTGGACTTATTGTGGAAGGCGCACGCCACGATCTCCGGGTGGGCAAGGCTGCGGGCCTGTTCCTCGCTGAAGGGGTGGCCCTTCAGGATCTGCTCCTCATACACCCGGTCCAGCGTCTCGATCAGGAGGGGCTGGCTGCTGATACCGCCGCCGATGGCGACCTTTTCGAGATTCAGCAGGACGCTCAGATTATAGATCTGCACGTCCACGGCAAAGCAGAATTTTTCCAGCACTTCCAGCGCCTCCGGCTCCCCGGCGTTGGCTGCGTCGAAGAAGATCCTGCCGTTCATGGGCGCGTCCGCGGGCAGACCCTTGCGCTCCCGGTAGGCGTCCAGCAGAGCCGTGGTGCTGCACTGGCACGCCATGGTCTTTCTGCCGTTGTTCCACTCGTCGGCGTTAGTGTTCATGAAGCTGTACTCCCCCGCCGTAAAGTCCCGGCCCCGCACCAGCTGGCCATTGACGATGAGGCCGCCGCCCACGCCGGTGCCGATGATGAACACCGCCGCGTTGCTGCAACCCTTGAGGACACCCCGCTGCAATTCGGCGATGGCGGCGGCTTTGCCGTCATTCTCGATCCAGACCTTGCAGCCGCACTTTTCGGCAAGGCGCGGGCCCACCGGCGTGCCGATGTTGTAGACGATGGAGGGGGCCCCGCCGCCTTTGACCACGCCGTGCTCGGCGTCGATGAAGCCGGGCAGACTCAGCGCGATGCCGTCCACCTCATCCCTGTGGGGACGGTAGATCTCCGCCATCGTCTCCAGAAAATGTTCCTGACTGTCGCTGGGCGTGGGCACGCTGCCGGACTCATAGTAGTTCATGGTGTCATCCATGACCGAATACTTGATCTCAGTGCCGCCTACGTCGAAGACCATTACCTTCATGCAATTTACCTCCCGGTTTTTTTCTTTATTATAAAACAAACGCCGTGCAAAATCCACCCCATCGGTTCCACTTCATACGCTGGCGGAACCGGGAACCTTGCGAGGAAAACTATCAGGCCCCCTCCCAGAGGGGGCTGGCTGCGAAGCAGACTGGGGGAGTTACGGGCATAAAAAATCCCACGCTGCGGCAAAGCAAAACGCAGCGTGGGCACGAAGATAGCTTAACTTAAAAGGGAAATGTCAGCGCCTCAGCGGGCGACGACGTACTTGTGCAGGGTCTTGCGGACAGCGCCGTTGCCAGCGTACAGCTCCTTGACCATGCCTTCGATCTGCTCACCCAGACCGACCTCATACAGGTTGACACCGAAGATGTCGGCGCGGCTGTACAGATTCTTCAGGCAGCTGAAGTTCTGCTCACCTTCCTTAACCTCCAGCGGGGCCACGATGGCCTGCAGCTCAGCCAGCATCGGATCGGGAGAGATCTCGAAAGCCTTGCCGTTGTCATCGACACCCTTCAGGTAGCGGGCATAACCGGCCAGCACCAGCGGGATCAGCACGAGGTTGGACTTGTCCAGACCCCGTGCCTCGTAAGCCTTGATGGTCTCGCCGAAGCGGATGGCCAGCTTCTGAGAGGTATCGGTGGCGATGCGCTGGGGTGCGTCGGGCATGAAGGGGTTGGGCAGACGGCGGTTGATGACCGCGCCGATGAACTCGTAGGGGTTCAGGACGCCCGGATCCACGACAACAGGCATTGCCTCGATGTAGCCGATCTTCTGGATGAAGGAGCGCAGATCCTCGTCTGCCATCTCGGCGGAGATGAGGGTGTAGTCCAGCATACAGCCATAGATGGACATGGCGGTGTGCAGGGGGTTCAGGCAGGTGCAGACCTTCATCTTCTCGATCTTATCGACGGTCTCGCGGTCGCAGTACAGGACACCGCCCAGCTCCAGCGGAGGACGGCCATTGGTGTAGTGGTCCTCGATGCACAGGTACTGGGTCTCCTCGGCGTTGACGAAGGGAGCAGTGAAGGTGTGCTTCTCGGTGACGATGGTGTAGTTGTCCTCGAAGCCATCGTCGGCCAGCATCTGCTGGACCTTGGCATCGGGGCGCGGGGTGATCTTATCGATCATGCTCCACGGGAAGGTGATCTTGGTCTCGTCCTGCACATAGGCGAGGAACTCAGCGGGGACCAGACCCTGCTCCACCCACTTGGTCGCGTAGGTGATGACCGCATTCTTGACCTTGTCGCCGTTGTGGGAGCAGTTGTCCATGCTCTGCACGGTCAGGGGCAGCTTACCGGCCTTGAAACGCTCGTACAGCAGAGCGGTGACCTTGCCCATGGCCAGAACGGGGGTCAGGCCGCGCTCCAGATCGGCAGGAGCCACGCCGTAGCCCTTCTCGGTGATGGTGAAGGAGATCATCTGCAGGCTGGGGTTCTGGAAGATCTCCACCAGACGGGCCCAGTCCTCGGTGAAGGAGGGGTCAGCCTTCAGGCTCTCGGTGACGGAGGCCACGACCTTCTTCTCGATGTCGCCGGTGGACTTCAGGCAGACCAGCAGGCTCATGTTGTCGTAGGGGCGGTAAGCCTTGTCGATGATCTCGTAGTCGAAGCTCTCGGCCACGATGACACCGCGGTCATACTTGCCGCTGTTCAGCGCGTCGTTCAGGACGGCGGCGGGGAAAGCGCGGAAGATGTTGCCAGCGCCGAAGTGGACCCAAGTAGGCTCCGCGTGGGTCTTGGCCTTGACGGCCTCCACATCGAACTTGGGCAGCTCGTAGCCCTTTTCTGCCCACTCGGCGGACAGATTGCCATTCTTGATATCAGTCAGCTTCATAACATTCAGCCTTTCTTTTTCTCTTCATCCAGACGATCCAGCAGATCCCAGACGCCCAGCATATACTGGATGCCCAGAGCACGGTCATACTTGCCGTAGCCGGGGCGGCAGTTGCCGGGGCCTTCCTCCCACAGCTGGCGGCCGTGGTCGGGGCGGATGTAGCCCTCGTAGCCGCCGTCATGGTAAGCGCGCAGGATCTCGATGATGCCGGTCTCGCCGCAGCAGTCGCGGTGAGCAGCCTCGGAGAAGTCGCCGTTGGGGAAGTGGTGGATGTTGCGGATGTGAGCGAAGGCGATGCGGTCGCAGTGCTTGCGCACGATCTCAGCAACGTTGTTGTTGGGGTTCGCGTTCAGGCTGCCGGAGCACAGGGTCAGGCAGTTGTACTCATCGTCCACCATGCTCAGGAAGCGGTCGATGCTCTCGGCATCCACCAGCAGACGGGGCAGACCAAAGATATCCCAAGGGGGATCGTCCATGTGGATGGCCATCTTGATGTCGCACTCGCGGCAGGTGGGCATGATGGCTTCGAGGAAGTACTTCAGGTTCTCCCACAGCTTCTCCTTGGTGACAGGGGCGTAGGCCTTGAACAGCTCGTCCAGCTTTGCCATGCGCTCCGGCTCCCAGCCGGGGAAGGTCATGTGATACTTCTCGGTAAAGCCGAGGATGTAGTCGGCCATGGCCTTGTAGTCGTCCTGAATCATGTCCTTCTGATAGAACAGAGCGGTGGAGCCATCGCCGACGGGGTGGAACAGGTCGGTACGGGTCCAGTCAAAGATGGGCATGAAGTTGTAGCAGATGACCTTGACGCCGAACTTGGACAGGTTGCGGATGCACTGCTTGTAGTTCTCGATATACTTGTCGCGGGTGGGCAGACCGATCTTGATGTCGTCGTGGACATTGACGGACTCGACCACGTCCATATCGAAGCCGTAAGCGTGGATCTGGTCTGCGACCTTCTGGATCTCGTCGATCTCCCAGATCTCGCCGGGCATCTTGTTATGCAGTGCCCAGACGATGCTGGTCACGCCGGGGATCTGTTTGATGTCGTTGAGGGTGATGGGGTCGTTGCCCTCACCATACCAACGCCAACCCATTTTCATAGGCATAGGGGTTTCCTCCTTATGTTGCTTTGCTTTTCCGTCCGCAGCAACCGCTGCGGCACATCCCTGCTTATATTCTAATATATCAGTTTCGCCTTGGCAATTGGCGTTTTGACATTTTTTGAAGTTTTTTCTTGTATACTTTAGACAAAAAGACGACTGCACAAAGGATTTTGCCCCTTTTGCAGCCGTCTATTCCACGATTTTCTTGCTATTTTTTTGTCAATATTGATGGAAATGCTGCACGCTCACTCTTTCACCCGCAGACTGCGGAGCAGCCGCTCTTTTTCTTCCGGCTTCCATGTGCGCAGTTCCCGGTAGAGTTCCGCGTCTGTCCAGTCCGCCCGGCCAACAATGTAATCGATGCAGACCCCATAATGATCCGCCAGCGTCATCAGATGATGTGTCGGAATCTCCTGCACTCCCAGCTCATATTTTGCATACTGCTGCTGGGTCGTATTCAGAAGCGCCCCCGCTTCCTTCTGTGTCAGGTCTGCATCTTCCCGCAAATCCCGAAGTCGCTCGTAGCAATACATAAAAGTAAAGCCCCCTTGAGAGGAACTATACTTGACATCCAATCAGATGTATTGACTTTACATCTTATCAGGTGTATTATGATGTTATAAGCATCTTTTTATTCGTACTTAGGAGGAATCAGTATGAAAAATCTAAAAAGACTCGCACTCATTCTCGCTACGGTCATGATGTTCTTCACGCTAACCGCTTGCCAGTCCACCACGCCGACTGTTACCAACCCCGAAACCAACACCAGCACCACTTCCAAGGGCGAAGTTGAGCTCGTCAATCGGGATGGCGTCAAGATCATTCTGGTCGGCAACCTCGACCTGAAGGGCAATGTCCTTGGCCCTCAGATCAAGGTTCGCGTTGAGAACAATTCTGGCCGGAGCATCATCGTTCAGGCCCGCAACACTTCGGTGAACGGTTTCTCGATGGATGCCATCATGTCCTGCTCCGTGAACAACGGTGAAAAGGGGTATGATACCCTGCTTTTCCTGAACAGTGACCTCAACAATGCCGGTATCACAAACATTAAAACGATCAAAACCGCATTTGCAATTATCGACGGCAACACTTGGTACACTCTTTCCACCACCGATTCTGTCACCATTAACTTCTAATTGATTTTCTATCACCTCCGGTTTCACAAAACAGCAAAGGCCCTTGGGATGCAAAGACTACAGCTTCTGCATTCCAAGGGCCTTTCAATATTTTACCTTTTAACCTTCAATAAAGTAATCCGGGTGGTTTGCCTTCGCCTGTTCCACCGAGAGCTTATAGCGGTTGAGGTGGTCGCTCAGGGCACGGCCCACATCCTCCTCGCTGCCGTGGAGCACGGCTTCCAGAATGCGGGTGTGCGCGCCGCAGACGGACTTGTTTTCCTCGGTCTGCAAGCTGAACTTGCGCAGCCGCTCGATGTGCTGGAAGGTGGACAGCATGTGGTCGAAGTGCTCCTCCATCCCGCACAGCTCAAAGGCACGGCGGTGGAAGGCGTTGTCGAGGTCCAGCATCCGGGTCTCGCGGTTCTCGGCACCGGGGTCGCCCTCCAGCACGCGGTACCGCTCGATGAGCAGCCGGTAGGCCGCCTCCTGCTCGCCGGTCAGGCGGCCGCGGACGCGGTTCAGGATCTCCTTTTCTAAGGTATAGCGGGCAAACTGCTCCATCTCCATCAGCTTCAGGTCGATGGGGGCAACGTATGTACCGCTCTGCGGCTTGATGGTGACCATGTGGGCGATGTTGAGCATGATGAGCGCTTCCCGCATGGGGGTGCGGCTGATGCCGAGCTCCTGCGCCAGCTCATGATCGTTGAGTTCATCGCCGGGTTTCAGTTCCATTGTAATGATACGGCTGCGGATGGTCTCGTATGCAGCCTCTCGTGCACTCCGTACTGCCATCGTTCCTCTCTCCTTTTGGCAACCAAAACGTAGGCGCTCCGCTCTTTGATATATTAGTGCAGGCGCCAGCTTCATTTTACCCCGGAACAACGTCCGCCGTCAATAGGAAAGGGCCACAAAATGCAAGATTTTCTTGTCAATCTGCGATTTTCGTCTTTTTGCCATACAGGAACGGCACCCAGACGGCCACCAGCACCAGACCGCAGACCACATCAATGATGGAATGCTGCTTGGTGAAGACGGTGGACAGGCAGATAAGCCCGGCCCAGACCCACGCCACGGCCTTCAGCGCCGGGCGGTGCTTTGCCAGCTTGCTCTGGGAAAAGGCCAGCGCCATGCAGCCGGAGCTCTGGCAGTGGATGGACGGGCAGACGTTGACCGAGGAATCGGCCTTCCAGATAAGCTGCATGATCCGCATCGCAAGGTTGTCGCGGCCGATGGCCTCCGCCGTGGGGCGGATATCCAGCCCGTTGGGCAGGATCATGTAGATCATCAGGCAGAGGGTCATGCCGGAGAACATCATCAGGCAGAGCTTGTCGTAGCTCTCGGTGTCATACCACCAGAGCATCGCCATCACCGCCGCCAGCAGCACAAACCAGCTGCAATAGGGGAAGATGAACCATTCATTGAACGGAATGAGGTCGTCGATGGGGGAATGGATGATGTACTTCGGATTTTTGATGGTCAAGTCCAGCCAGAAAAACCAGATGAGATAGATCACCCAATAGGCCTGAAACCACAGATGCGGCTTCAGCTTGGAACGCAGGGATGGGGTCTTCATGTCTTTTCTCCTATATTTTTGATTTCGTAACGCTTTATCTTACCACAAGGCGACGTATTGCGCAAATGGATTTTTTACGTTAAAATAAAAATGATAACATTCTACTTTGTACAACCTCTCAGTCTCGCTGACGCTCGACAGCTCTCCTAGTAGGAGAGCCTCTGGCGAAACCGAACACTTCGCGAGGACTGCCAAAGGCTCCCCTACAAGGGGAGCTGGCAATGCGAAGCATTGACTGAGAGGTTGTACGAAGGAAAAGCTGACCAAGGAGACCTTATGTCAAACCTCATTCATCCCCGTCTCATCGCCCTCGACCTCGACGGCACGCTGCTGGACCGCCAAGGCGCGGTCACTCCCCGCACCCGCCAAGCCATCGCCGACGCGGTGGCGCAGGGCGTGGTGGTGCTGCCCGCCACGGGCCGCCCGCTGTCCAATCTGCCGCCGGTGGTGGCCCAGCTCCCCGGCATCCGCTACGCTATCACCTCCAACGGAGCCGCAGTCTGGGACCTCGGCGCGGACCCCATGAGCGCAGTCTACAGCCGTTACTGGAACGCCGCCGAGCACCGCACCACCGAACCCACGGCCCTCATCGCCCGGCCCATGCCAGTGGAGCTGGCGCGGGAGGCCTTTGCACTTTATATGGAATACCCCGGTGCCCTGAGCGTCTTCTGCGATGGCCGCACCTACCGCGACCGGGTGGGCATGGCGCGGTTCGGGGTCCGCTATGCCCGGCGCACCGGCTCCACCGAGGCCCGCCAGCCCAACGACGGCCGCTTCACCGTGGTGAACGACCTCAGCGAGTGGATGAGCCGCCACGCCCACGAGGTCGAGAAGTTCTGCATGTTCTTCGATACCCCGGAGGAGGCACAGGCCGCCCTCCCCCGCTTCTACGCACTGGAAGGGGCCGAAGTGGTGCAGGGCGCACCGGACAACATCGAGCTCACGGCCAAGGGCGTGGACAAGGGCACGGCCCTGCTGGCGCTGGCCGACCGGCTGGGCATCCCCCGCGAGGCCACCGCCGCCTTTGGCGACAGCGAGAACGACCGCGCCATGCTGGAAAAGGCGGGCATCGCCGCCGTCATGGCCAACGGGATGCCCCAGATCAAGGCGCTGGCCGACCTCGTCAGCACCGGCGACTGCGACCACGACGGCGTCGCCGAGCTGTTTGAGCGGCTTGGTTTGTGATGCTTCGGCATTTTTGTGCAATGTATACAAGCTCTTATGCAAAACATTGTGCTTGTTGAGCATTACCAAATGTCGTTTCGTCGTTTATACTAATAGTACGAACGTATGGTGGGGCGGGGTGTGCCCAAATGGCGGCAAGCCCCACTCCCATGAGTTAAAATAAAAGGAGAATGCGTTATGAATCCCATTGTCGAAAAGGTCTATCAGATCGGCATTATCCCTGTTATCGCTTTCAACAGCGTTGATGAGGCCCTGCCCCTGTGCAAGGCTCTGGCTGAGGGCGGTCTGCCCGCAGCTGAGGTCACCTTCCGCACCGCCTGTGCTGAGGAGTGCATCCGCAAGATCCACGAGGAGATGCCCGAAATGCTGCTGGGCGCCGGCACTGTCCTGACCACCGAGCAGGCTGACCGCGCAATGGCAGCCGGTGCTTCCTTCATCGTTGCTCCCGGCTTCGACCCCGAAGTCTGCAAGCACGTCATCGACAAGGGCGGCATCATGATGCCCGGCACCGCTTCCGCCGGTGAGATGCAGCAGGCCATGAACATGGGCTGCGAGGCTCTGAAGTTCTTCCCCGCTGAGGCAAACGGCGGTGTTGGTATGCTGAAGAACATCGGCGCTGCCCTGAAGGGTGCCCGCTGGATGTGCACCGGCGGCGTCAACGCCAAGAACGTCAACGATTATCTGGGCTATGACCAGATCTTTGCTGTCGGCGGCACTTGGATGTGCAAGAGCGACGTCATCAAGGCTGGCGACTGGGCAAAGATCACCGCTCAGAGCAAGGAAGCCGTTGACACCATGCTGGGTCTGCACCTGCACCATGTCGGCATCAACACCGGCAACGAGGAGGAGGCCATGAAGATCGCCAACTTCATCGGTGCAATGCTGAATATGAAGGTCGCTCCCGGCAACTCCAGCATTTTCGTCGGCAACAAGGAATTCGAGATCATGAAGAAGCCGGGCCGCGGCACCAATGGCCACATCGCCATCGGCTGCAACAACGTGGACCGCGCCATCTACCACCTGTCTCAGCGCGGCGTGAAGTTCGATCTGGACAGCAAGAACGTGAAGAACGGCAAGACCGTTGCCTGCTACATGGCAGACGAGATCGCCGGCTTTGCCTTCCATCTGGTGCAGGCATAAGCGCCTGTCCCCCTTTTACCGTAAAAGCCCCGCCGCAGCGGGTATGCCCTGCGGCGGGATGATGAAACACCTGATATAAAGGAGAATAACCAATGAAAGTCGTTACTTTTGGCGAACTGATGGTCCGTCTGCAGCCCTTCAACTACGAGCGTTTCGTTCAGGCTAACAGCCTGGAGTTCAGCTTCGGCGGCGGCGAAGCCAACGTTGCTGTTTCTCTGGCCAACTACGGTCTGGACGCAGCTTTTGTTACCAAGCTCCCCGCACACGCTATCGGTCAGGCCGCTGTCAACAGCCTGCGCCGCTACGGCGTTGATACCAGCATGATCACCCGCGGTGGTGACCGTGTGGGCATCTACTACAACGAGAAGGGCGCTTCTCAGCGTGGTTCCGTCTGCATCTACGACCGTGCCAACAGCGCTATCCAGCTGGCTCAGCCCTCCGACTTTGATTGGGACAAGATCTTCGAGGGCGTGGATTGGTTCCACTTCACCGGCATCACCCCGGCTCTGGGCGAGAACGTTGTCGAGATCTGCCGCGAGGCCTGCAAGGCTGCTAAGGCTCACGGCGTGAAGATCAGCTGCGACCTGAACTACCGCGGCAAGCTGTGGACCCGTG
>ENA-ORSQ01000945-ORSQ01000945.1-human-gut-metagenome-genome-assembly--contig:-NODE-945-length-16748-cov-6.330258_pt1 | contig 16748 bp, 12 predicted proteins | sample MGYA00241900_ERZ509164 | MGnify/ENA primary metagenome ERZ509164 (study PRJEB26280, sample SAMEA2338807) | human gut metagenome | biome: human gut; feature: human-associated habitat; material: faeces...
ATAGACAATACAAGACCATTTTAGTGCAGTTGACGTGAAAGGAACGTGATAATAGATGTCAATAATTAATTCATTTCTTGATACCATGGCGTCTTTGGCGTCACAGTCGGGTTTTGCGGGTTTCCTCGTAGACGGCGGCTGGAAAAATATCGTAATGATACTTATTTCATTCGTATTTATGTATCTGGCTATTGCAAAGGGCTTTGAGCCGCTTCTGCTTTTGCCTATCTCATTCGGTATGCTGCTTACAAACCTGCCATACGCTGAGATGTATCATCCAGACTTCTGGAACTATAAAACGGTTGCAGGCAATGACCACTATATAGATTACGGTCAGATACTTCAAAAGGGTGGTCTGTTGGATATTCTTTACATGGGCGTTAAGCTTCAGATCTATCCACCACTCATATTCCTTGGAATCGGTGCTATGACAGACTTTGGCCCGCTGATCGCAAGCCCTAAGAGCTTTCTTATGGGTGCTGCTGCACAGGGCGGTATCTTCTTCACATTCATCGGTGCAGCTCTCTTCGGAATGAGTGCAGCTGAGTGTGGTTCTATCGCTATCATCGGCGGTGCAGACGGTCCTACCGCTATCTTCGTTACCTCCCGTCTGGCTCCTGAGCTGCTGGGCAGTATCGCCGTGGCGGCCTACAGCTACATGGCGCTGGTGCCTGTCATCCAGCCGCCCATCATGAAGGCGCTGACCACCAAGAAAGAGCGCACCGTCGTCATGAAGCAGCTGCGTGCCGTGACCAAGACCGAGAGGATCATCTTCCCCATCATGGTCACCATCATCGTCTCCCTGATCGTCCCGGATGCCGCCGTTCTGGTCGGTATGCTGATGCTGGGCAACCTGATGAAGGAATCCGGTGTTGTGGATCGTATCCAGAAGACCGCTGGCAATGAGCTGATGAACATCATCACCATCTTCCTTGCCCTGTCCGTTGGCTGCACCACTTCTGCCAACACCTTCCTGAACACCCGCACTCTGTTCATCATCGTGCTGGGCCTGATCGCATTCTCCTTCGGCACCGCAGCCGGTGTGCTGTGCGGCAAGGTCATGTATGCCCTGACCGGTGGTCAGGTCAACCCGCTGATCGGTTCTGCCGGTGTTTCCGCCGTTCCTATGGCTGCCCGTGTTTCTCAGAAGGTGGGCCAGAGCGAGAACCCCTCCAACTTCCTGCTGATGCACGCCATGGGCCCCAACGTCGCTGGCGTTATCGGCTCCGCCGTTGCTGCTGGTATCCTGATCAACATCTTCGGCTAAGCGTGATCCTCCAATAAAAAATCTTAAACCGCCTGTCTGCTGGCAACTGCCGCGGACGGGCGGTTTTTTATACTGGAAACCCTGTGCAATGAGCCGCAAATGTGATATACTATATCTTAGTGATTCATGCGAAATTAGCAAAAGAACAGGTGAAACAATGGCAACAGATCTCAAGCAGGAATTTTGTGCCCTGCGCGATACCTACATTGAAAAACAGTTTGGCCGCCTAAACGAGATGCAGCGCAAGGCGGTGTTTACGACCAACGGCCCGCTGCTGATCTTGGCCGGTGCCGGAAGCGGAAAGACCACGGTTCTGGTCAACCGCATCGCGAACCTCATCCGGTTCGGTTCGGCCCATGGTTCGGGCTGGACCCCCCGCGAGGTGACCGAAGAGGACGTCAAGGCCCTGCGGATGGCCATCATGACCGGCACCGATGCCCCGGCTTGGCTGGACGGGATGCTCCGCAAGGACGCCGTCCGGAGCTGGAACGTGATGGCCATCACCTTCACAAACAAGGCGGCCGGGGAGCTGAAGGAGCGTCTGCGGAATATGCTGGGCGGCGAAGAGGGGGACGAGGTGTTCGCCTCTACCTTCCACTCGGCGTGCGTGCGGATCCTGCGCCGCTGGGCTGAACAGATCGGCTACCCCCGCAGCTTCACCATCTACGACACCGACGACGCCCAGCGTGTGATGAAAACGGTCTATAAAGAGCTGAGCATCGACGATAAATTCTTCCCGGTGAAGAGCGCCATCAACCAGATGAGCCGCTGGAAGGATCAGCTCGTCAGCCCCGAGGAGGCCCTGCGCACCCCGGCACGGGATACGAAAGGTGCCATCGCGGCCAAGGTTTACGCCGCCTACGAGAAAAAGCTGAAGGATGCCGGAGCCTTTGACTTCGACGACCTCATTTACCACACCGTGCAGCTTCTGGCCGAGCACGACGAGGTGCGGGAGTTCTACCAGAACAAGTACCGCTACCTCCTTGTGGACGAGTATCAGGACACCAGCGTGGCCCAGTTCCGGCTGGTCAGTCTGCTCACCGGGCCGGAAAAGAATATTTGTGTGGTCGGCGACGATGACCAGAGCATCTACCGGTTCCGCGGCGCGACCATCGAGAACATCCTCAACTTTGAGCGGATCTATCCGGGCACCAAGACCATCCGGCTGGAACAGAATTATCGCTCCACTTCCAACATCCTGAACGCCGCCAACTGTGTCATCCAGCACAACACCGAGCGCAAGGGCAAGACCCTCTGGACCAAAAACGGCGAGGGCGATAAGGTCCATGTCTACACCGCCGAGAACGAGCAGGACGAGGCCATGCACATCGCGGACGTCATCGGCCAGCACCTGAAAGCAGGTGGACATCTGGCTGACCACGCCGTGCTCTACCGGATGAACGCCCAGTCGGCCCCCATCGAAAGCTATTTCACCCGCGCGGGCATTCCCCACAAGATCGTGGGCGGCCAGCGCTTCAATGACCGCAAAGAGGTCAAGGATATCCACTCCTACATGTCCATCGTGGCGAACCCTCGCGACGATGTACGGCTGCGCCGGATCATCAACGAGCCCGCCCGGAAGATCGGCAATACGACCATCGAGGTCATCGCCGACTTGGCCGCGCAGGAGAATACGAGCATGCTGGAGATCATCAGCCACGCCGACCAATACGCGCGGCTGTCCCGCTCCATGATGCCGCTGCTGAAATTCTGGCAGATCTACGAGAGATTACAGGAATCGCTGGAGACAAGGACGCTGGACGAGTTCGCGTCCGACGTCATTGAGCTGACCGGCTACAAAGCGATGCTGGAGCAGGAGGTGGCCAAGGGCCACGAGGACGCCGCCGACCGGATGCAGAACCTCGGCCAGTTGGTCAACAACGTGAAAAACTACTGCGACCAGCACGGCGAGGACGCTACGCTGGAAGGCTATCTGGAAGATATCGCTCTCATCAGCGACATCGACAGCTACAACGAGAGCGCCGATCAGGTGGTGCTGATGACCATCCACTCCGCCAAAGGCTTGGAGTTCCCCTACGTCTTCCTCATCGGCATGGAGGAGGGGGTCTTCCCCAGTGAGATGAGCAAGTATTCCGAGGCCGACCTCGAAGAGGAGCGCCGCCTTGCCTACGTCGGCATCACCCGCGCCAAGCAGGAGCTTTACATCTCCGACAGCGTGACCCGGATGCTCTACGGCCGCACCCAGCGCAACGAGCCCAGCCGCTTTCTGCGGGAGATCGAGCCGGAGTACATGGAGGAGACCCGCAGCCCCGCCTTGGAGCGCCGCTCTCAGATGGGCGGCTGGGGTTCTTCCTACAGCGACACGGTGCCGGGCGGCGCGTCGGGCTACTCCGGCGCTTCCGGCTGGGGACGCAGCAGGACCGGCGGCTACGGTTCGGGTTACAGCTCCGGCTACCTGAATTCCGAGTACAACGGCGGCAGCCGAGGCTTCGGCTCCGAGTACGCCGGGCGGGGAAGCTCTTCCTCCGGCTTCGGCGGCTCGGCCCCCCGCAGCACCGGCAGCTTCGGTTCTGGATATTCCAACGCAGGTACGAGCAGAAATTCCACAAAGCCCATCAGTTTTACCGGAGCACCGGCGGCCCAGAAACCCGCTGCCAACACCCCCAAGCACTACGAGCCGGGGGATATCGTGGAGCACAAGGTCTTCGGCCGCGGCAAGGTGCTCAAGGTCAAGCCCGCAGCGGGCGACCAGATCGTAGAGATTAACTTTGAAAAGGTCGGCGTGAAAAAGACCATGGCAAATTTTGCGCCGCTTGTGAAGATCACGGAGGAATGACAGATGATGACGGTACGATTGATCGCACATACCCCGGAACCCGAAAAGGTGGTGGCGGCGGCGGCCAAGCTCTGCTATTCCGATGCCCACATCACCGACCTGCTGGACGGCCTGACCGAGGAGAAGACCGCCAAGTTCTTGACCATGCTCAGCGACCTTGGCCACGCCAGCCCCATCGAGCACGCCAGCTTCACCTTTGGCATCGAGGGCGTCAGCCGCACCCTGCTGGCTCAGATCACCCGCCACCGCATCGCGTCCTTCAGCGTTCAGAGCCAGCGCTATGTCCGCTTGGACGATTTCAGATACGTCATCCCGCCGGAGATCGAGGCCATCCCCGAAGCGAAGGAGGCCTTCATCGCCAGCATGAACGAGGATGCTAAGCGCTACCTTGACCTTGTGCAGAAGCTGGAGGACGGCCACACCGCCCGCCTGATGGCCGAGGGAATGCCCGAAAAACAGGCCCGCGCCAAGGCTTCCAAACAGGCCAACGAGGACGCCCGCTTCGTGCTGCCCAACGCCTGTGAGACCAAGATGGTCGTGACCATGAACGCCCGCAGCCTGCAGAACTTCTTCCACCTGCGCTGCTGTAACCGCGCCCAGTGGGAGATCCGGGCATTGGCCGAGGAAATGCTGAGGCTGGTCTATCCGGTAGCACCCCATCTGTTCCGCACGGCGGGGCCCGCCTGCGTGTCCGGCCCCTGCCCGGAGGGCAAGATGTGCTGCGGCAAGACCGCCGAGGTGCGGGATCAATACGCCGCGCTGAAGGGGGAAGCCGTATGAGCCGGGGAAAGCTGATCGTGCTGGAAGGGCTGGACGGCAGCGGCAAGGCGACCCAAGCCAAGCGGTTGGCGGCGGCTCTGGCTGCCGAAGGCCGCCCGGTGCGGGAGATTACCTTCCCAAACTACGAGAGCGACTCCAGCGCGCTGGTCCGGATGTATCTGGCCGGGCAGTTCGGCGAAAAACCCGACGATGTGAACGCCTACGCGGCATCCAGCTTTTATGCGGTGGACCGCTATGCGGGCTACAAGGCCGACTGGGGGAAATTCTACGAAGAGGGCGGCATCCTCATTGCAGACCGGTACACCACCTCCAACGCGGTGCACCAGTGTTCCAAGCTGCCGCCGGAGCAGTGGGAGGAGTTCCTCCACTGGCTCTTTGATTACGAGTTCCGGCTGCTGGGTCTGCCCGCGCCGGACCGGGTGATCTACCTCCAAGTGGACCCCGCCGTGAGCCAGAAGCTGATGACCCAGCGCTACCACGGCGATGAGACCAAGAAGGACGTCCACGAAAAGGACGTCGAGTACCTGAACCGCAGCCGCAAAGCTGCGGAGTTCTGCGCCGCCCATCTCGGCTGGTGCTCCGTCCGCTGCGATGCGGGCGGGCAGATGCGCAGCATCGAGGAAATTGGGGAGGAAGTTCGGCAGCTTGCCCTTTCTGCCCTTGAATAACGAATGCGTAAGGAGGAATCCTATTTCATGTACCGTTTGATGCAGCCGTCCGACCGGGCGGAAATTCTGGCGCTGTGGCAGCGCGAGCGGGGCGACGGGGAAACCTTCGTCACCAACGCCATCGAGCGCTTTGCCGGAGTGGAAAATGTCTACGTGGCCGAGGAAAATGACCACATCGAAGCTGTGGCGATGGCTGTGCCGGTCACGCTGCAGGGGCGGCCCGGCTGCTGCCTGTACGGGCTGACCGGGCAGGGGAGCCTGATCTTGGCGGGCCTTGTGGACCACCTGTGCGCGCAGCAGAAGCTGCGGGGGGCCGGCTTCGTGGTCGTGGTGCCCGCCGGGGCCGAACAGGCCGCTCTTTTGCAGGACAAGGGCTTCCAGTGGGCGTTCCCGCTGCGGTGCCTCCCGCGGGAAGTGGAGCGGAACCTGTGGAGCCAAGCGGAGTTCGACTCCGTGACGGCCCGGAAGCTGGGCGAGCTGCGGGCAAGGTTCTGGCCCGATACCGTCCAGCTCCCGCCGGAGCAGATGACTGTGGTGCTGGGGGATCTGTACTCCCGCGGGGCCACCATCGTTTCCAACAACGACGGCTACGGCATCTATTTCCGGAAAGAGGATACCCTTTATTTTGTGGAGCTGATGGCCGAGAACGACCGCGCTGCCGAAATTTTGATGGAAGCGGCCCGCGAGAAGGAAGTCATCGTGGAAAAGGCTGTCATCACCGTGGGGGCCGCGCAGAACCTCTTCCTCGGCGAGGGCACCCGGCAGGATTACGGTATGATCCGCTTTGAGGGCGAGCCCTTTGACGTGAGCGAGAGCTACATGCGGCTGATGCTGGACTGAAAGGAATGGACGGATGGCGAAAAGCAATCATACGAAGCCCCGCAAAAAGGGCGGTGCGCTGAAGATCCTGCTGGTCATTCTGGTGCTGCTGGTGCTGGCGGCGGGCACCGCCCTCCTGCTGGCAAAGCGGGAGATCGACGGCAGCACGGAGCAGGAAGAGGCCGTAACGGTCGAGATCGCGCAGGGCAGCGGTGTGAGCACCATTGCCAAGAAATTGCAGGAGGCGGGGGTTATCCGCTTCCCGCAGCTCTTCCGCTGGTACGTGGGCCGCGAGGGCGCGGCGGCAAAACTCCAGTACGGCGAATTTTCGCTGGAGCCCGGCAGCTCCTACGATGAGATCATCGCAGCCCTTTCCGAATACGCCAAGGCCGAGAGCGTCCGCCTGACCTTCCCGGAGGGGATCACCGCCATCGACATCGCACAGAGGATGGAAACGGCTGGCCTGTGCACCGCCGAGGAGTTTCTGGAAGAAGCCAATACCGGCGATTTCAGCGCGTACAAATTCTGGCAGTATGTCCCGGACAACAAGGAAGCCCCCGGCCGTTTTATGAAGTGCGAGGGCTATCTCTTCCCGGACACCTACGAATTCTTGACGGAAGATACCGTACACAACTACGTGGCAACGTTCTATTCTCATTTTGATCGGCAGTTCACCGACGAAATGTACAAAGAACTGGACAAGCAGGATCTGAGCCTTTCGGAGGTCATCACGCTGGCGTCCTTCGTGCAGGAGGAAGCCGGCAACGAGCAGGACTCCAATGTGGCGCAGGTGTTCCGCAACCGGCTGGCGGAGGGTTCGCCCTACCCCAAGCTCCAGAGCAACACTTCGAGCTATGTCCAGAGCGATGAGGACAACAACTATTTGTGGAACTGGGTGGCCCCGTGGTACGGCGGCTGGGACAAGATCCCGGAAAATATCTTGAACGCCTACGACACCTACAGCTGCACCGGGCTGCCCGCCGGGCCTATCTCGAACCCCGGTCTGGCGGCCATCCAAGCCGCGCTGGCCCCCCAGCCCGACGAGGATGTCAAGGGCTGCTATTTCTTCGTGACCGACCTTTCCGGCCATTACTACTACGCCCGCACCTATGCGGAGCACCAAGCCAACTGCGAAAAAGCAGCGCAGGTAAATAAAAATTATAAGTAAGAGGATCATTATGCTACAAATCCCGGAACTTCTTTCCCCGGCGGGCGATCTGGAACGCCTTCGCTACGCCATCAACTACGGCGCGGATGCCGTGTATTGCAGCTTGCCCGAATTCGGGATGCGCTCTGCCCCGGCCAACTTCACGCCGGAGCAGCTCACCGAGGGCGTTATCTATGCCCATGCCCGCGGCCGCAAGGTCTACCTGACCATGAACACCCTGCCCACCAACGAGGAGGCCGACCGTTTGCCGGAGGCCATCAAAAATGCCGCCGCTGCGGGCGTGGATGCCTTCATCGTGGCGGACCTCGGCGTGATGGAAGCGTGCAAGCAGTTCGCCCCGGACATCGAGATCCACATGTCCACCCAGACCGGCATCACCAACTGGGCCGCAGCCCGCGCTGCCTACAACATGGGTGCCAAGCGTGTGGTGCTGGCCCGTGAGCTGACGCTGCAGGACATCGCCACCATCCGCGACAAGACCCCGCCGGAACTGGAGATCGAAGCCTTTGTCCACGGTGCCATGTGCATGAGCGTGTCGGGCCGGTGTCTGCTCTCCAATTACATGACGGGCCGCGACTCCAATCGGGGCCAGTGCGCCCAGCCCTGCCGCTGGAAATACTACCTGAGCGAGGAGACCCGCCCCGGCCAGCTCTATGAGATCGGCGAGAACGAGAACGGCAGCTACATCCTCAACGCAAACGATCTGTGCACCGCGCCCTTCCTCGACCTCCTCTGCAAGGCGGGCGTGGACAGCCTGAAGATCGAGGGCCGCGCCAAGACCTTCTACTATGTGGCCAGCGTCACGGCGGCCTACCGCAAGGCGCTGGATCAGTACCTCGCCGACCCCCTCAACGACAACTTCGAGCTGCCGGACGAGGTGCTGGCCGAGCTGACCCGCACCAGCCACCGCCATTATTCGCCGGGCTTCTACTTCGGCCGCGAACAGGCCAGACAGGCCACCGACAGCGCCACCTACATCCGCCAGTGGGAGTTCGTGGGCACCGTGGACGGCTGGGAAAATGGCATTGCCAGCTGCCAGCAGCGGGGCAAGTGGACCCTTGGCGATACCTTGGAGGCTCTCTGCCCGGACGGCCGCAGCATCCCGCTGCACCCGGAGTGGATCAAGAACGAGGCAGGGGAGAGCGTGGACTCCACCCCGCACGCCATGGAAAAATACACCATCCCCACCCCGGAGCTGCCCCCCATGAGCTTGCTGCGGCGCAAGGTCTGAGCAGGGTTTTCAGGATAGGATAAGGAGAGGAACCAGATGAAAAAGCTACTGAACAGTCTTCCGTTCCGGCTGTTGCTGGGCATCGTTGTCGGCGTGCTGCTGGGGCAGGTCTTCCCGCTGGGAGCCATGAAAGTTGTGGTAACGCTGCAATACATCATGGGCCAGCTGATCACGTTCTGTGTGCCGCTGATCGTCATCGGCTTCATCGCGCCGTCCATCACCCGGCTGGGCAAAAATGCCTCCCGGCTGCTGGGCGTTGCCATCGTCATCGCCTACACTTCCTCGGTCTGCGCGGCCTTCATGAGCACCGGCGCGGGCTATGCGCTCATCCCGCATCTGTCCATCGATACCGAGGTGGCCGGTCTGCGTGAGCTGCCGGAGGTGGTGTTTGAGCTGAACATCCCCCAGATCATGAGCGTTATGAGCGCACTGGTTCTCAGCGTCCTCGTGGGTCTGGCAGCAACGTGGACCAACAGCAAGCTGACCTGTGATCTTCTCGGCGAGTTCCAGAACATCGTTCTGTCCGTCGTCAGCAAGATCATCATCCCCATCCTGCCGTTCTACATTGCGGCCACCTTCTGCAACCTGAGCTATGAGGGGATGATCACCCACCAGCTCCCCGCCTTTATTCAGATCATCCTCATCGTCATGGCGGGCCACTATATCTGGCTGGCGGTGCTCTACCTGCTGGCCGGGGCCTACTCCGGCAAGAACCCGTGGGAGGTCCTCCGCCATTACGGCCCGGCCTACCTCACCGCCGTCGGCACCATGTCCAGCGCCGCGACGCTGGCCGTTGCACTGGACTGCGCCCGCAAGAGCAAGGTGCTGCGCAAGGATATGGTCAGCTTCGGCATCCCGCTGTTCGCAAACATCCACCTCTGCGGCTCGGTGCTGACCGAGGTGTTCTTCTGCATGACCATCTCGAAGATCCTCTACGGTGAGCTGCCCGGTGTCGGCACGATGATCCTGTTCTGCGTGCTGCTGGGCATCTTCGCCATCGGTGCCCCCGGCGTCCCCGGCGGCACGGTCATGGCGTCGCTGGGCCTGATCACCGGCGTGCTGATGTTCGACGATGCGGGCACGGCTCTGATGCTGGCGATCTTTGCATTGCAGGACAGCTTCGGCACCGCCTGCAACATCACCGGCGACGGCGCGCTGACCTTGATGCTGACCGGCTATGTGGAAAAGCACCACATTCAGGAGAACGGCAATCTGGAAAGCCCGATCCTCTAAATCGACGATCTCTACACGACCTGTCCCGCCCAAACGGCGGGACATTTCTCATCTCAGCGGGAGGAATGCAAGATGAAAGGCTATCTTTTGGCGGAGGGAAAACGGCTTGTGCTGGCGGTGCTGGCCTTTCTGGTCGTTTTCGCGGCGGTGCCCGGCCTCCGGCTGGTGCACCTGCTGGGGCTGCTGGCGGCGGGGCTCTGTGCGCTGGGGCTGCTGTACCGGAACGCCTCGTCCCGGTTCTTTGGCCGGGTGATGGCGGGCGGCACCGGCTGCCTTGGCGGCTTTGTGCTGGCGCGGACCATGCTGCAAGATCGGCCGCTGCGGATGGTCTCCGCGTCGGAATACGCCCTGCTCTTTCTGGACTTTTTGCTCTGGGCGGGCCTGTTGCTGTGGGGCTGCCGGGCGGATGCAGCCCCGAAACGGGAGAAGCCGCCGCTGTTCAAGGAACAAGTGCCGGATAAAGCGCGGCTCATCCAATACATACAGGATCTGCCGATCGTGGGCATCCACGCAAAATGGGGCAACGGAAAAAGCTTTCTGTGGGAAAATCTCCGGTCCGACCTTCAGGCGCAGTTCGAGATCGTTCAGATCGACCTGCTGGCCTGTGATCTGGACGAGATCGAAGCCTTCCTCATCCGGGAGCTGGAAAAGGTGTTGGAGCGCGGCCAGATCTACCCGGAAAACGCCCACTACCTCAAGGCACAGCTGGGCAAGAACACAGCGCTGGAAAAGCTGGGGGGCATCGCGGGGGAAAGCGGCTTTTCGGATACCTTCGACTCGCTGCAGCAGGAGCTGGAACGGCTGCCCAAGAAGGTTTTGCTGAACTTTGAGGACATCGACCGCATCCGCAGCGAGGAAGTCATCCAGAAGATCTTTGCCATCTCGGAGAAGCTGGCCTCGGACCGGGTGCATGTGGTCTTCCAGTACAACAAGGAGGCTCTGCCGGGCCGCTTGCAGGAGAAGGAGTATCTGGAAAAGTATGTGCCCTTCAATGTGGGCCTGACGCCGATCTCCTTCGCCTCGCTGGTGGGGTATTTCTGGGATCGGTTCGAGATGGATGGCCTACCGCTGAAAAAAGACGCGCTGAGCCCCATCGGCGTGACCCGCCCATCTTACGAAACGCTGAACTCTGCGGTGGGGCTGGATGCGAAGGCATCCTTTGACCTTACGTCCTTGGTCTCGATCCGGAAGGTGCAGTTCTATCTGGAAGAGGTCAAGGTCCTGCTGACCTCCAACGAGGAGTTCGCCCGGCAGACAAATGCGGAGACCGTGGCGATGGTGCTGCTGATCAAGCACTTTTTCCGGGAGGAGTACGCGGCCCTGCAAGCGAAGACCAGCCCGCTAAGAATATTTGTATTTGAGACCGAGGAGGGGCCGCGCACCCTTTTGGAACTGGCCGACCGGTACCGCAAGCCGCGGCAGTGGGAGTCGGCGGCGGGAAAGGAACAGCGCCGCGCGGCGCTGGAAGAAGTGCTGCAGCGGGGCGAAAACTCCGAGCACCTCTGGCTGCTGATGCTTCTGGGATATCAGATCCCCTTTCAGGGAGGGGATGAAGAGCGGAACCGGAAGCAGAAAGTGCAGACCGAGATGCACAACGCAAAGATCGACCATCTGGTCTGGAACGTGATGGCCAACGGCCTTTCGGAGCTGACCGACGAGGAGAACGAGGTGGAAGAGCTGTTGCACAAGGTCTTCTATGACGCGAAAAAAGAGGAGTGGCCCGCCCGCTGGGAAGCGTATCAACTGGACCGCATCCATGGCCGCTTCCCAAAGGACAACACGACCGTGATGAAGTGGGGAGACAATGCGCTGGCGTGCTCCTTCCGCGCCATGGCCCGTGCGGGAAAATACGCCAAGGTGCAGACGAAGCTGCTGGAACTGCTGATCGAGCTGGAACGGGCAAAAGAGAATCCGGCGGTGTCGGATGTGCTGCTGGAATGCCTTTCCTACTGCGATTGGTCCAACGGGCAGGACCTGATCTTGATGGCGGACTTCTTCGCCACCCTGAAAGGAGAAGAAAACCCGGAACATCTCCCATTTTACCGGACGTTTTTTCAAAACACCATGAATGCAATCGTGCTGAACCGCTATTGCGAACGGATGGAAAGCTTCATGTTCGAGTGGTCGGACAAAGACGGTTTTGCCGAGCATGAAACAAAGCAGCTTAAATATCTGAAGCAGGCGCTGGAAGAAGAACGGGAAAAGCAGACTGTTCCGTTTTTGCAGAAAGAATTCGACACCCTGATCCGGTTCGTGGAAAAGAACGTGGCGCTTCTTTCCAGCCCGGCTCCGATGCCCCAGCGGAAACCGGGCTGGAAAGTCGGCGAGCGGCGAAGCGAGTACATCCATCAGACGGAGATCGACCGGCTGAAAGAATACCGGAAGACCCACACCGAAGCGGAATTTGAGCAGGAGCTGCAAAAGAGCCGCAGGGGGCTGTACTACGTCGAGGTCAAGGAAGCTTTAAGACAGGACAAATAAACGAAACGATCCCGCCATGGAATGTGGCGGGATCGTTTGTTACAGCGTATCCAGAACGGTGCGGGCGTTTCGGATGGTGTCCTTGCTGGTCTGCCAGAGCTCGAACTCCGAGAAACCGGGCAGCCCCATGGGGACGCCCTCCCGGCGGAAGGTCATCCGGCTGTCCAGCACCTGCTTGCCGGAGAGGTGGAAGGCGGAAGCGCCCGTCTCCCTTGTGAGGGCGGGGAGGTTGGCCGGGGAGACCCCCGCACCCACCAGAATCTCGATGCAGCCCGCCGCCCGCTCCACGAGCTGCCGGAGCAGGGGAGCGCCCTGCGGGGCACTGGCGGCTTGGCCGCTGGTGAGGATGGTGGAAAGGCCCAGCCCACAGGCCGCTTCCAGCGCGGCGAAGGGGTCACGGCAGACATCGAAGGCGCGGTGGAGGGTGAGGGCGACGGGGCGGTTCGCCTTGGCTGCGGCTTCGCGGGCGGCGTCGTAGATGGGGCCCAGAGCTTCCACATCCAGTGCGCCGTCCGGGGTCAGCACGCCGGTCACGATACCGTCGGCCCCGGCAGCCACCAGCTCCGCGGTGGAAGCAGCCATCTGCGCCAGCTCCCAGCGGTCGTAGCAGAAATCGCCGAAGCGGGGGCGGAGCAGGGCGCGGACCGGGAGGCCGGTGGTCTCCTTTACCTGCCGCACCAGCGCAAGGCTGGGGGTCGTGCCGCCTACGATGAGGTCGGCGCAGAGTTCCAGCCGGTCGGCCCCGCCCTCCTTCGCCGCAAGGGCGCTGGCGGTGCTGTCAACACAAACTTCTAATATATACGCCATGGAAATCTCCTCTGTTTTGTGCATCGATACTCGCGAGCCAGTGGGTATTCTCCCCCGCAAGTGAGACGGGGATTCCATACCCCGCCCTATTGCCTACGGCAACAGGGTCCCACCCGTCGGACACTTGCTGGGGAAAACACCCACCGTCTTGCTTAACAGTTCAACAAAACCCGCCAACAGGAACTGCTGACGGGTTTTGCATCGCAAAAAAGCTTAGGTTACGGAAGCGAGGAACCGCACAAAGCCAGCGCGTCCGGCTTCGTCCAGTTTATAGACACCGGCATCTGCCAGAACCTCGGCGAAGACATGGCCGACCTCGTCCTGCAGGATGAGGTGGACGTTGTCACCGTTCAGGTCGGGGTGTTTGGCAAGGATCTCCTCGGCCCATGCGGCGTGCTTCTGCAACGCTTCGGGATACTCGGCGGTGGGTACGCGGGCCACCAGTGCGTCGGCCAGATCAAACAGCTCCTGCTTCAGGCGGCTGGGCAGAACGGCCAGACCCATGACCTCGATGAGGCCGATGTTCTCTTTCTTGATGTGGTGGAGCTTGGCGTGGGGGTGGTAGACGCCCAGCGGGTGCTCCGGGGTGGTGATGTTGTTGCGGAGCACGAGGTCGAGCTGGAACCTACCGTCCCGCATCCGGGCGATGGGGGTGATGGTGTTGTGGGGCTCACCGTCGGTCTCGGCGAAGAGAAAGCAGCTCTCGTCGGTGTAGCCGCGCCATGCGGTCAGGATCTTGTCCGCCAAGTCCACAAGGCGCTTGTCGTCCGCACAGGTCAGGCGGATGCAGCTCATGGGCCAGTGGACGATGCCTGCTTCCACATCCTCATAGCCGGGGAAGACCCATGCCTTTTCCATGGGGGCCTTCGCCATGGCGAACTCGTAGTGGCCGCCTTGGAAGTGGTCGTGGCTCAGGATGGAGCCGCCCACGATGGGCAGGTCCGCGTTGCTGCCCACGAAATAGTGGGGGAAGAGGGCCACGAAGTCCAGCAGCTTGCGGAAAGTGGCCCGCTCGATCTTCATGGGGGTGTGCTGGTTGTTGAAGACGATGCAGTGCTCGTTGTAGTAGACATAGGGGCTGTACTGCAGATTCCACGCGCTGTCGTTGATGGTCAGCGGGATGATGCGGTGGTTCTCACGGGCGGGGTGGTTCATCCGGCCCGCATAACCCTCGTTCTCCACGCAGAGCTGGCACTTGGGGTAGGCGCTCTGGGGGGCCAGCTTAGCGGCGGCAATGGCCTTGGGGTCTTTTTCCGGCTTGGAAAGGTTGATGGTGATATCCAGATCGCCGTAGGGGGTCTTGGTGACCCACTTCAGATCCCGCTTGATGCGGTAGCGGCGGATGTAATCGGTGTCCTGACTGAACTTGTAGAACCAGTTGGTCGCCGCTTCGGGACCTTCGGTCTCGTACCGCTCCTCAAAGTTGGCGCGGACGATGGAGGGGCGCGGGGTCAGCACGCCCATGAGCTTGGTGTCGAAGAGGTCGCGGGCGGTGGAGTTGTCCTCGCACACGCCGCGGGCCACCGCATCGTCCACCAGCGTTTTCAGGATGGCTTCGAGGTCGGTGTAGCAGACCTCGCCCTCCGGTTCGGTGAAGCTGTCCAGCTGCATGGTCATGAGCAGCTGGTTGCGGATGTAGATCTCATCGTCCGGCAGGATGAGGCCGGTGTCCAGACCGTAATTGACGAGCTGTTGGATGGCAGTGGAGATCACAGGACAGCACCTCCTTCCGGGCGGATGGAGAGGACATGGCAGCGGCCTGCGCCGAGGATGGCTTCCATCTGCTCCTTGAACTGGGCCAGCTCTTCCACCGGCACAAAGGCCTGTACGGTGCCCGCAAAACCGCCGCCGTGGACGCGGACGGCACCCTTGCCGCGCAGGAAGTGCTTGGCGGCGGCGATGGTCACGGCCACCTCCTGATGCTCCTTGTACCCGGCGGGGATGACGTTCTGCAGGTACTCCCAGCTGCTCAGGCCGGACTCGGTGACCAGCTGCAGGAAGGTGTCGAAATCGTCCGCGCGGAGGGCGGCCACCTGTTTTGCCACCCGCTCGTTGTCGGCGTAGATGTGGAAGGCGCGGAGCACGGCGCGGTCGCCGCACTGCTTGCGGCACTCCGGGAGCTTTGCGAGGAAGGTCTCAAAGGGAACATCCCGCAGCACCTCGCCGCCGCAGACAGCGGCCACGGCGCGGCACTCGCTGGGGATGGCGGCATACTCGTCGGTCAGGTCGGCGTGGTCGGCACCGGAATCCAGAATGCAGAGCGCGAGGCCCGCCTTGGAGAAATCGACCTGCACCGGCTCGACGGCGGGGTGGGCCGGGTCCGCAAAGTCAATGGTGATAATGTTGCCGACGCTGGAGGCCATCTGATCCATCAGGCCGCAGGGTTTGCCGAAGTAAACATTCTCTGCCCACTGGCCGATCTGCGCGATGGCGATGGGGGAGACCTTCTCTGTCATGAAGCAGTCGTTCAGGATGACGCCGATGAGCACTTCAAAGGCGGCAGAAGAAGAGACGCCGCTGCCCTTCGGCACGTTGGAAGAGATGTAAACGTCCAGACCGGCCAGCTTTGCGCCCCGCTGGGTGAAGGCGGCGCACTCGCCGCGCAGCAGGGCGGCGGTGGTGTTCTCCTCTTCCTTGCGGACCTCGAGGTCATTCAGATCAATGACGCACAGATCATAGCCCTCGCTCTGGACGCGGAGCTGGTTCTTGTCGTTGGGGGCTGCGGCGGCGATCATGTCGATGTTCACGCTGCCGGCCAGCACCCGGCCATGCTGGTGGTCGGTGTGGTTGCCGCCGATCTCGGTGCGGCCCGGTGCGCTGTAAAGGCCGGCCTCAGCGTGGGAGCCAAAGGTCTTTTCCAGCCCGTCCAGCACGGCGGCGTAACGGGCGGCTTCAGAGGCCGTCTCGGCGGGAGCACAGCAATACAGGGAGGCGAGGCGTGCGGCGTGGACGCCGTCGGACAGCTCCTGCTTCCATACGGGAATGGACTTCATCATGGAATCTTCCTCCTGACAGACAGATACTTTTTTATTTCGTGTGGGCGATACAGCCCGCTTCTAATCCTATAGTAAAGGATTTGTCCGGAAAAAACCATGTGTTATTGTTGCATCTCAATGAAAAGTTGCAAAAAATCCCCGCCGGACAGCTCCGGCAGGGATGCAAAGCAGAAAACTTGAATCAGGTGCAGCTGAGACAAAAGTTTTTTCAAAACCGGAAAAGCATTGTATAACTGCGCCAAAACTTCCCGCTGCCGCGTCCCGGCGGGGGAGCGGGCCGCGATATGGAGAAACCTTACTGCGGCGGGCAGTGCAAAAGAAAAGGCCGCGCTCCACTTTTCCAGCGGAGCGCGGCCTTCTTGTTAAGGGAAGAAAATTATGATGTCAGGCAGAAGGCGAGGGAGCAGCGCCTTCCGGCCCGGGAACACAGGGAAAAATCACTGCATCAGGCTGCAGACGGCCTCGGCGTAAGCGGCGGGGTCATCCACGGGCAGACCCTCA
>ENA-ORSQ01000969-ORSQ01000969.1-human-gut-metagenome-genome-assembly--contig:-NODE-969-length-16384-cov-3.307122_pt1 | contig 16384 bp, 13 predicted proteins | sample MGYA00241900_ERZ509164 | MGnify/ENA primary metagenome ERZ509164 (study PRJEB26280, sample SAMEA2338807) | human gut metagenome | biome: human gut; feature: human-associated habitat; material: faeces...
GGTCCGGATCGAGGATCCAGCCCGACAGCGTGGTGTTGGCCCACGGCAGGCACTTGTTCTCGAGATGCGCGCGATCCATGGTGGAGAACAGCCAAGTGCGGATGATGTCCTGGCCCTGCGGACGCAGATCCATCGGGAAGGTGGCATTGAAGATCGCCTGGTTCTCCTCGCCCGGTTCCTCCCAGCGGGTCACGATCTGCGGGGTGAGCGACGAGGTGGCCCAAGTATCCATGATGTCCGGCTCGGCGGTGAAGCCGCCCGGCACGTCACGCTGGTCCTCGGTGTAGCCTTCCGGCACATCGTCGGTCGGGTCGATCGGCAGACGGTCCTCGCTCGGGGTGATCGGATGATCGTAATCCGGGGTGCCATCCTCCTTCACCGGGTACCACAGCGGGAACGGAACGCCGAAGAAGCGCTGACGGGAGATCAGCCAATCGCCGTTGAGGCCATGCACCCAGTTCTCGTAGCGCACGCGCATGAAATCGGGGTGGAAGTTCAGCTCCTTGCCGCGCGCGATGAGCTCGGCGTTCAGCTTCTCGTCGGTGCCGCCGTTCTTCAGGTACCACTGGCGGGAGGTGACGATTTCGAGCGGCTTGTCGCCCTTCTCGTAGAAGTTCGTCATACGCTTGGTCGGGGTCGGCTCGCCGTCCAGATCGCCGGCAGCGCGCAGCTCGTCGACGATGACCTTACGTGCGGAGAACGTGGTCTTGCCCGCGGTCTCCTGGAAGATACGCTTGCCTTCCTCGTCTTCGATCCAATCCGGGGTGTCCATGACGATGCGGCCGTTGCGCTGGATGATGGAACGCAGCGGCAGGTTCAGATCGCGCCACCATTCGACGTCGGTCACGTCGCCGAACGTACAGCACATGGCGATGCCGGCGCCCTTGTCCATTTCCGCCGCCTTATGCGCCAGAATCGGCACCTTCACGTGGAACAGCGGGGAGTAGACGTACTGGCCGAAATACTGCTTGTAACGCTCGTCGTCCGGATGCGCGATCAGCGCGCCGCAGGCGGCCAGCAGTTCCGGACGGGTGGTCTCGATGTAGATCGGGGTGCCGTCTTCGAAACGGAAGGCCAACTTGTGGTAGAAGCCCGGGTATTCGCGCGATTCCAGTTCGGCCTGCGCCACTGCGGTCTGGAACGTCACGTCCCACAGGCCCGGGGCGTCCTTCTGATACGCCTCTCCGCGAGCCAGGTTGCGCAGGAACGCTTTCTGGGCCACGCGCTGCGGATGCTCGCCGATGGTGTGGTAGGTCTGCGACCAGTCGATGGACAGGCCGAGGGAGCGCCACAGCGCCTCGAACTGCTTCTCGTCCTGGGCGGTGAGCTTCTCGCACAGCTCGATGAAGTTCTTACGGGAGATCGGCACCTGGTCCTTGGCGTCAATCTTCTTGCCGTCCGTACCCTCGAACGGCGGCACGAAATTCGGATCGTACTTCAGGGAAGTGTCCACGCGCACGCCGTAATAGTTCTGCACACGGCGTTCGGTCGGCAGGCCGTTGTCGTCCCAGCCCATCGGGTAGAACACGTCGTAGCCGTTCATGCGCTTGAAACGCGCGATCACATCGGTATGCGTGTAGGAGAACACGTGGCCCACATGCAGGTGGCCCGAAACGGTGGGCGGCGGGGTATCGATGGAATAGACGGCCTTGCGGTCGCGGGTGCCCTGGAACTTGTAGACTCCGCTCTCGTCCCAGACGCCACGCCACTTGTCTTCGAGACCGTCCACGCCGACCCTGTCGGGCAGCGGCGTGAGGTTCGCGTTGATGGTGTTATCTTGGCTTTCAGTCATAGTCGCTAGTCTAGAAAGCGAATGTGACAACTGCCGTCGTATCAGCGCCTATCGAACCGAATGCCGGAATCGCAGGCAAATCGCGGAAAATCCACATAAAAAACCGTGGAAAAATCAGTGCAGCGTCAATCTGTTCAACGGCAGCAGACGGTCGGTCAGATTCTTCGGATACCCCTGCAGCCCATCGGAAACGGCAAGGAAGTTCTTGCGTGTGTACAGCCAGTCGCTGGCCGCGTTTTCGCTGACGGCGCGCGCGTAATCGCGCATGCGGGCCTGATAATCGTTGTCGTTGGTCGCGGCCATGGCATTGGCGTAAGCCTGCTGCGCGTCGCCGTTCTCGAAATGGAACACGGACTGGCCGTTGTCGAAGACGCTTGCGTCACCTTCGTCGCTCATGGTGGTCAGCGCGATGTTATAGGTGCCGGCGTTCATGCGTTCCGTCACGTCCGCGGCGGAATCGAGCACTTCCAGATTGGTGTTGATATTGAGGTTTTCGATGGCGGTTTTCACGTCGTTGCCGATGCTTTCGTATTCCTTCGGCACCAGAATGTCGATTGGCGCGATGTAGTTCACTCCGAAATACGTGCGCATCCGTTGCCCCTGTTCGAGGTTGTAGAGGTACAGTCCGCTCAGGTCCTCATACCCGTCTTCCAGCGGGCTGATCGGCCCTCCCAGCGGCGCGTACGCGTCGGGCGCGTTCTTGGCGATGGTCTTCGCATCGATGGCGTATCGCGTCATCTTGCGGATCTGCTCGTCGGAGAAGGGGCTGTTGTTGTCGTTGTTGAACGCGAGCATCACCTTGTCGAAGCTGATGCCGCTGTCCGCGGTAATACCGTTGGTTTTGCCCAGTTCCGAGGCGGTTGAAGCGCTCAGCGGCAGCGCCATGCTGATTTTGCCGGCTTTCATGGCATCGGCCATGGATTCCTCGTTGGTGTAGTAGTAGAGCGTCACTTGCGATGATGCGGCTTTTTTGCCCCAATACGAGTCGTTGCGTTGCAGCACGATTTGCGATTGGTCCGCGGTTGACACGGTGAATGGTCCCGATCCGACCGCCGATTTCGCATAGTTGGTTTTGCTTTCCGCGTCGTACACGACGCCTGCACGGCCGGCCAGCGCGCGCAACAGCCGCGGATTCGGCTTGGCGAGCGTGATGACCACCGTATTCGCATTGGGATTGGTGATTTCCTTCAGATCACCAAGCTGGTCGGCTCCCACGTAATGGTTGTTGACGGCGCTCTGCAGCGACCAGACCACGTCGGACGAGTCGAGTTTGTGCCCATTGGCGAACGTCATGCCGTCGTTCAACGTGAACGTGTACGTGAGACCGTCGTCGGAAGCCTGCCAGGAGCTGGCGATTCCCGGCTGCAGTTTGTTGGTTTCGCTGCGTGACACCAGCGTTTCGTATACGTTGCCGAGCAGCGCTTGCTCCACGGCGGTGCCTTGTTCGGTGCGGATGTCAAGCGATTTCGGCGCATTGCCTTCGATGCCGACGGTCACCGACGAGTCGGAGACGAGCGTGCCGAAGGATGTGATGGGATTCTTGCGGCCTGTCAGCGACAGTCCCAGCCACAGCAGCACACTGAGCACGATCGCGACGCCGAAGAAGATCAGCCAGCGCGTCGCCTCGGCTTTCAGATTACGTTTCCGCCCGTTTTCATCCATGCACCCGAGTCTAGTTGACGCGTGCTACACGCCCGATGGCCGGGTGCGATTCGACGGAGTGCCGGCGCGGCGGCTGGCATGCGTCGGAATCACGCGGCGAACGCGCTCGGACACGTGTCGTTGAGGGGGCAGTCGGCGCAATCCGGTTTTCGCGCATGGCAGATGGCGCGGCCATGCAATATCAAACGGTGAGACAGATCGGTCCATTCTTCGGGAGGGAAGCAGGCGGTGACCTCACGTTCGATGGCCACCGGGTCAGGGGAGGGGCTCGCCCAGTCGGACCGCCACCGCAATCGCCCAGTCACACGAATCACATGCGTGTCCACAGGAAAACCGGGCACGCCGAACGCGTTGCCCAACACCACGTTCGCGGTTTTGCGGCCCACGCCCGGCAGGCTGACCAGCGAAGCCATATCGGCCGGCACCTCGCCCCCGAATCGCACGCACAACTCATGCGACAGCCCGATGATATTGCGCGCTTTCGTACGGAAGAAGCCGATGGTGCGGATGATGTCCTCGACGTGCTCGGGATTCGCGGCGGCAAGCTCCGCCGGACCGGGATATTCGCCGAACAGTTCCGGCGTGACCATGTTCACGCGCTTGTCGGTGGTCTGCGCGCTCAACACCGTAGCCACCAGCAGTTCGAAAGGAGAATTGAAGTTCAACGCGCATTTCGGATCGGAAATCTCCACGCACAACTGCTCGTATTCCTGATGCATGCGCGCGATCCGCGCCTTCTTCGATTCCCGAGGCATGCCTCCAGCCTACCCCTCGCATGCGGACGAACGCGGGAAACCTGCGGAAACGTCGCAATCGGCAAAAACAGCGAAAATCCATCGAAAAAACGACAGAAAATCAGCAAAAAACAACAGGAAATCAGCGAAAGGCCAACGAAAACAAAAGAAACCCGTCGAACATCAACGGAATGATCGCAAGAAAAAAGTCAGCTTTCGCCGGATTCGCCGTGAGCCGCATCCTTGGCCGCGGCCTCATGCTCATCCTCTTCCGGCGGATCGAAACGATAGCCGACGTTGCGCACGGTGCCGATGAGATGCTCGTACTCGCCACCCAGCTTGGCGCGCAGACGACGGATATGCACGTCCACAGTGCGGGTGCCGCCGTAATAGTCGTAGCCCCACACCTCCTGCAGCAGCTGCGCACGCGTGAACACGCGGCCCGGATGCTGCACCAGATACTTGAGCAGCTCGAACTCCTTGTACGCCAAGTCGATCGGATGGCCATGCAGGCTGGCCGTATAACCGTTGGTATCCACCACCAGATCGCCGGAACGGATCAGGCCATCCTCGTTCTGCACGCCCTGCTCGCCGGTGCTAGCGGCCGTGCTGGCCGGCGCATTGCCCCGTTCGGACACCAGACGCAGACGCCCCTCCACTTCGGCGGGGGAAGCGGAGGCCACCACCACATCGGCGATGCCCCACTGCGAATTCACCACGGTGAAACCACCCTCGGTGAGAATCAGCACAATCGGCGTGGACAGTCCCGACGCGTGAATCAGACGGCACAGCGTTTTGGCGGTGGCCAGGTCGTCACGCGCATCAAGAAACAGAATGGTGTTCTCCGGCATCTTCACCAGGCTGGCCGCATCCATCGGCAACACGCGCACGCGGTGGGAAAGCAGCGCCAACGAGGGGAGAACGGTGGCCGGGTCGCTAGCGAACGTCATAAGCGTAAGATCCGTCACGTCAGCTCCCTCATGTTCCCTATAACTGATGCCGCGATTGTACACTCGGTATGTGTTATCGGCGTTTCCTCGATTGTAACCGAAGTATGTGGACACTTACGGCTACATTTATTCATATTGCATACGGAATGACCACAATATGAAAAGGGGGTCCGAGATGACCGCTGAGAAGGCCACCGCCCAGGAAGCCACGCGGAAAGTCGCTTTTGCCAAGGTCCTGGCGATTCAGATCATCGCATACGTGGTGCTGGTGGCGCTCGCATTGGTTCCCGGCATGATGTACGGCGACGCCGCCAAACCGGCCGCGGTTCCGTTCACGATCATCGCCTCGCTGGCGATGGTCGTGCTGCTGGTGGTGTTCAGTCCGTTCCGCGACGGCGTCGCCGGCCATGTGATCGCCGCGATCGCAGGCCTGCTGTCGGCGATCTGCGCCACGACCGTGATGCTGGGCAATGTGATCTTCCCCGCCGGCCTGGATGGCGGCAAAAGCTTCTCCATGGAGGAAGCGTGGATCGCCGGCGTGGGCGGACTGCTGATCGTGCTGATCATCGTATCCTTCGGCCGGCAGATGGCCCGCGAAAACCGCACGCACCTGATCCGCTCGCTGTCGCACAGCGTGGTCGAAGGCGTCGCCATGATCGTCAGCGCGGGCTGGTGCTTCCTGCCGGTGCTCCTGCCGACAACGCATTCCAGGGCCGCCGCCATGTCCGCTGCCTCCGGAGCCACGGTGGACATGTTCAGCAACGTGACCACGACATGGGTCGTCGCCGCGATCGTGACGGTATTGGTGGCCGTGGCGCTCACCGTGTGCTCGTACTTCTGGCACCGCGACGCCGACCCCGAGCCGGATGCGCGTTCGCCGTGGATCGGCCTCGCACTGCTGCCGGTCATGCTGACCGGTCTCGCAGTCGGTCTGGCGGCGCTCGCCATCGTCGTGCTGTAAACGGCTGTTCTAATGACAAAGCCCGTAATCGCAATGATTACGGGCTTTTATTATGTTGGATTGGCAGTCAACCGAGGAATCCGAGATGCTCGAACAGCACCTTCACGCCGATAAGAATCAGCACGATGCCGCCGGCGATCTGCGCGGGCTTCTGCCACCGCGAGCCGAACGCGCGGCCGATATACAGGCCGGCGGCGGAGAACAGGCCGGTGGTGATGCCGATGATGACCACCGACAGCCAGATGTTGAGCGTCATGAACGCGAAGCTCACGCCGACCGCGAATGCGTCGATGCTGCAGGCCACGGCGAGCGGCAGCATGTGCTTCCAATCGAATTCAGGGGTTTCCTTGGCGTTCTCCTCGTCCTCTTCGAACGCCTCGCGTACCATATTGCCGCCGATCAGAGCGAGTAGGCCGAAAATGATCCAATGGTCCACGGCGGTCACGTATTTGCTGAACGTGCTGGCCGCGAAATAGCCCAGCAGCGGGAACAGCGCCTGGAATCCGCCGAACCACAGGGCGGTTTTGAGCGCGTCCAGACCGCGCAGCTTCTTGACGGTCAGGCCTTTGCCGATGGAGACGGCGAACGCGTCCATGGACACGGAAACGCCAATGAGCAGAATCTGAATGAGCATAGCTGGTGAAAAGGTTCATCCCGCCGGTCTCCCCACGGGATGGGCCTCGACGGATTGCGTTCCGCCTACGCCTAGGAGTACCGACACAGAACTGCCGCACGCGGATGTGATATGTGACGTCCAGCGGGCTTTGAATTCAGCGAATACTGTTCGCATGCCGAAAATTACAAGAGACCACTATACCGCGGTACGAAGAAATCGGACGCTTTGGTCCGTTGGACTCCCCGCAACGGCACCTGGCCTCCACTGGCTGGAAAAGAGAAAAAGCCCACTGTCGGGGGCAGTGGGCTTTGACATAAAAAGGGGAGAAGCGATCACTTCTCGCTATCAGCGAGGCGCTTGCGGGCTGCGACGATTTCCTCCTCGGCCTTGGCGGCGCCAGTCCAGTAATCGCCCGGCAGGACTTCCTTGCCCGGCTCCAGAGCCTTGTACTGCTCGAAGAAGTGCTTGATTTCAGCCTTGTGGTACTCGGAAACATCTTCGACATCCTTGATGTCGTCGAAACGCACATCAGCCGGCACGCACAGCACCTTGTCGTCTCCGCCGGCCTCGTCGACCATGTGGTACAGGCCGACGGCGCGGCATTCCACCACGCAGCCCGGGAACACGGAGTTCGGGATCATGACGAGAGCGTCGAGCGGATCGCCGTCCTCGCCCAGGGTGCCGTCGATGTAGCCGTAGTCATCCGGGTAGCCCATGGAGGTGAACAGGGTGCGGTCCAGGAACACGCGACCGGTCTCGTGGTCCACTTCGTACTTGTTCTTGGAACCGCGCGGGATCTCCACCACGACGTTGAAGGTTTCTGCCATTGTTTTCTCCTTGATCGATATGATCAGCAGTAGTTCGTTACTTAGGATACCCGCTTTCACGCCATGTCGGCACCATTTTCCGGATACCTATATGAATGGTGCTCAGTGCTGGGGAGATAAGGCGTGATGCGCTCGCTGGTCAACATCTTTTTGGCCGATTGTGATTGACTATCCTGCCTTGGAACGTTGGAAGAACAATTCCGTAGGTGGTTTTGCTCTTCCGTAGGTGGTTGGCTCTGGTATCCCTGCGGCAAAAAGGCTTGATTTCAGCCATTCTGTTTGCGTGGATTGACCGGAGAGCACCTACGGAATCAAAAAAACCACCTACGGAATGCACAAAGCCGGGTTGAAAACGTGAGAAACGTCTTCAACCCGCCCTTGATCTATGTGTTTTGCGCTGGCTGGGTGCTAGGCAGAGTGCCTAGCACCCAAACTCACTCAGTCCTCGACCACCGTCAGCACGTGCGCCACGTCGGCCCACGGTGCCAGTGAGACGTAGTTGTCCCAGCCCCAATCGAACTCGCGTCCGGTCAGCTCGTCGCGCACCTTGAGCGGCTTGTCGGTGGCGAAACCGAAGTCGGGCAGTTCGATGTGCACGATGGACTGGTGCGTGTTGTGGCCGTCGAGGTTCACCACCACGATCACCGTATCCGGCTTGCCGGTACCGGTAAGCTCGGCCGGGGTCTGGCGCAGGAACGCCACCACGCCCGCGTCGTCGCTCGGCAGGACGTGCAGGTTGTGGTAGCTGCGGCATGCCGGATGCTCGGAACGGATTTTGTTGAGCGAGGTGAGCAGCTCGGAGATGCCGTACTTGTCGGCCTCGTCCCAATCGCGCACCTTGACTTCGTACTTCTCGTTGTCGATCTGCTCTTCGAATCCCGGACGCTGCTTGTTCTCGATGAGCTCATAGCCGTTGTAGATGCCCCAGCTCGGAGAGCCCATCGCGGCGAGCACCGCGCGCACCGCGTGACCGGCGATACCGTTGTCGCGCAGGTAGGCGGTCATGATATCCGGCGTGGACGGCCAGAAGGTGTTGTGCTGGTAGAAACCACCGTCGCCGTTGGTCTCCTCCAAATACTCCTCAAGCTCCTCCTTGGTGTTGCGCCACGGGAAGTAGCAGTGCGACTGCGTGAAGCCGGCATAGCTCAGCGCGCGCATCATGCCCGGACGGGTGAACGCCTCGGCCAGGAACAGCGTCTCCGGATGCTTCTTCGTCACGGCGGCGATCACGTCCTGCCAGAAACGCACCGGCTTGGTATGCGGGTTGTCCACGCGGAAGATCGTCACGCCGGCCTTGATCCACAGGTCCATGATGCGTTCGGTTTCCGCTTCGATGCCTTCCATGTCGGCGTTGAAATCGATCGGATAGATGTCCTGGTACTTCTTCGGCGGATTCTCGGCGAATGCGATCGTTCGGTCCGGCTTGGTGCGGAACCAGTTCGGATGCTGTTTGACCCACGGGTGGTCAGGCGAGCACTGCAGCGCGAAGTCGAGCGCCACTTCGATACCCAGCTTGTGCGCGTAATCGCAGAACGCCTTGAAATCGTCCATGGTGCCGAGCAGCGGGTCGACGGTGTCGTGGCCGCCCAGCTCGGAGCCGATGCCGAACGGGGAGCCCGGATCGTGCGGTCCGGCAATCAGCGTGTTGTTGCGGCCCTTGCGGTTGGTCACGCCAATCGGGAAGATCGGCGGCAGGTACACGATGTCGAAGCCTTCGGCCTTCGCGCGGTCGAGGCCGGACAGCGCCGTCTTCAGCGTGCCCTGCACGATCTTGCCGTCGGCGTCGAAATACGCGCCTTCGGAACGCGGGAAGAACTGGTACCATGCGGCGAAGCTCGACTTCGGACGCTCCACGCGGAAGCGCTGCGGATTCGACGCGCTCAGGCCGTCGCGCAGCGGATTGGTTTCATGCAGGCTTGCGATTGCGTCGGTGGTCGCTGCGGCAAGACGCGCGGTCGCGTCGAGCGACTTGTCGGCAACGGTCTTCGCCGCTTCGCGCAGCGTCTTCTTGTCGTCGGCGGTCAGCTTGGAATCGCGTGCGCCAGCCCAACGTTCCAGCAGCTGCGCGCCGGATTCCAGCGCGTTCTCCACATCGTCGCCGACCTCGACCTTGATTTGCGCGTCGTGCAGCCAGGAAGCGTACGTATCCTCCCAGCCTTCGACCACGATGTGCCATTCGCCGAGCTGCTTCTTGACGTCGGCGTAGCCGTCTTCCCACGGCTTCAGGTCGCTGTGGTCGCCGATCTTGACCATCGCTTCCCAGCGGTCCAGGCCGGGGTTGGTGCAGATCATCGGGAAGCGGCCCTTCTCGGTGCCGCGCGTGTTGCGCACGGACACGGTGGCACCGGCCTTGGTGCGGCCTTCGATGAACACCTGCGCGGTGACCTTGAATGCCTCGCCAAGCTCCACGCGAGCCGGGTACAGGCCGTTTTCGGCGGACGGAGTGATGTCAAGAACGTTTACGCGGCCGAACTGTTCCGGGCTGGTGCGGTTGATGATAGGTGCTGGAGTTTCGCCGACGGTTCGCTTCGTTGCGGTTTTCGGCTTGGAAGTGCGCTTGGTGGTTGGTTTTTTGGTTGTCGTCTTTGCGGTTGATTTCGCGGCTGTCCTCGTTGTCTTTGTGGCCGCTGCCTTGGCTGTTGTCTTTGCTGTTGCCTTTGTGCGCGGTGTCGCGCTTGATGATGTTGCTTCATTCATATAGCCGATTATAGAGGTAGTTGTGTTCTTTTTGTGATTTCCCTTTTTCGTAACGATTACGGCGATGCGGCTACAAGTGCTTTCTTCAAATACTTTTGGTAAAGCGTTTTAATACATGATTTGCGATTATGTTCGATTATGAAGGCTACAGCGGCATGACCATACGTTGTGCGCGTCGGTTGCGTTCGATATGTATGGGGACTTTATATAAAAGGAGCGAGACGTCCTAGAAAAACAAAAAACCGGAAACCAAAAGGTTTCCGGTTTCAATTGGTAGCGGGGCATGGATTTGAACCTTGGCCCTCTGGGGACACCAGAGGTCCAAGGTTCAAATCCATGGGGCTTCTGAGCTTATCCAAGCTCAGTTTAGTCGCTTAAAGCTAGGGGTGCATGATGAATCATGAGAAACAAGATCAGCGCACCGGTCCCATGGCGCAAAAGCATCAACGGGTGGACTGACACCCTTAGGGCGGCCGGCCTATCAGCACAGACAATCAAAAGCCGTCGATACAAGATGGTGCATCTCGCGACATTGCTCATGCCATCAGGTCCCGAAGACGTGACCACGGAGCAGATCGTGCAGGCGTTCGCACGGCAGCAATGGAAACCCGAGACGCGCAAAGCGTACAGGAACACCATATCGTCGTTCTTCCGATGGCTGCATAAAAGCGGCAGACGGTCGGATGATCCGAGTCTGGACGTGCCAAGGGTGAAGAAGCCGCACGCGCATCCCAGACCATGCCCGGACCGTTACATCGCTGCGGCGATGAAGATGGCCACGACGTCGGAAAGACTCATGATCCGGCTGGGCGCGGAGTGCGGACTGCGGCGTGGCGAGATTGCGCGGGTTCACAGCGATGACGTGGTGGCAGACAGCGCCGGCCGGTCATTGATCGTGCGCGGCAAAGGCGACAAGCAGCGCATAGTGCCGTTGCCGGACGATCTGGCCGGCATCATCATGGACGCGCGGGGCTACCTGTTCCCTGGCCGGTTCGGCGGCCACGTCGAGGAGTCCTATATCGGGGACCACATCAGCCGCCTGCTGCCGGACGGGTACGCCGCGCACACGTTGCGGCACCGTTTTGCCACCACGGCATACGCCGCCACACACGACCTGTTCGTGGTCGCGGAACTGCTCGGCCATGAATCGGTTGAGACCACGGAGCATTACGTGGCGATGCCGGACGGCCGTCTGAGAGAAGCCATGGCGGCCGTCCGTCTTATTTAGGCCGCGTGACGTGCCGATAGCCTCGCCTTTTTGACGCGAGCCTTCGTGGTCACGTCGTTGTCCTTCCAGTAGCACCAGATGGCGCTGCCGGCTGTCCATGCGAGGCTCACGAGCTGCGTGATGGTCGTGTCATCGATGTTGAGCACCGGATGGCCGAACATGGTCAGTGCCTGGTTGACAAGCGCAAGGAGCAGCACGAGGAATCTGGATATTGTGCCGCCGTCGATTCTCGGCGTCGATGCCTCGGCGTCGTCATCGGTGGCGGCCATGATCTGCGCCGAGACTGGCATTGCGTCATATTCCGTTGTGTTGGCCGTCGGTAGTCGGTTTTCCGTCGTGTCGGTCATTTCGTGGTCCCTTCCAGCTTGCTGATTTTTTCGGACAGTTCGCTGATCTGCTGCTGCTGCGTCTCGATGGTTTTGGTGAGCTGTTTCAGCATTCCTGGGATCTCGAAGCAGATTGTGTTGTAGATGTTGCCGCCCGGTGCTGAGCCCTTGTAGCTGTATTGCATGATGCTGTCACGGACACGCTGCGGCAGCTCGTAGGCGAGCAGGTTGTACATGTTGCCGCCCGGTGTGGCGTTCTTCCCGTTGGGCTTGTAGGCCCAGTTCCATACTTCGTCTCCTGCGTTTGACATGGAGCCTCCTTCGAGTATCTGATTTGCTTTGTCGATGATCTGCTTGTATGGCAGGCCGTTGGGTGCGAGGTCGGGGCAGGCGAGGTGGTCTGTGCCTGGGATCTCCCGGTGTAGCCATACGTTGCCTTTCAGCCCGTCGTGCCACAGTTTCGTCCACCCGTACCTGAGCGCGATGTCGGCGCAGAGGCGCGCGCTTGCGTCGATGCACGCCTGGGTGCAGACCGCGCCGTTGGACATTCCTCCCTCATGCTCGATGCTGATGGTCGAATTGTTAGACGCGTAGTTCGCGTCGGAATAACTGCCGTCGAGTTCCGACACGTATTGGTGGATCTCTCCGGTCGCGCCGATGCCGTAGTGGGCCGAGACGCGGCTTGACTGGTTGGCGAACGTGGCATCGGTGCCGGCTAGGTATCCGACCATGATGTGCAAAGTGATGTGGGTGACGCCGTAGCCGTTGCGTCCCACGTAGTGGTTCGGGCTTCCTTTCCAGATGATGTCGCTCATGTTGGCTCCGTTCTTAGTTGAAAAGGTCTTCAGGTGGTTCCGGCGGTGGTGGTGGGGCGCGGCGGTAGATGTGGTCGATGAGTTGCCGGTTCCATTGCCAGAGGCGTTGGTTGTCGGCCTGCATCTTCTGTGCGAGCCTGTAGGCTTCCATCTTGTTCTTGGCGGCGGCCGAGAGGGTGGAGACCAGTGCGCCGACGACCGCGCCGACCGCGCCGACGATGGCGATGATGAGATCCGTCATGCGGCCGGCCACATCATGGTTGCATAACGATTGTCGGAGATTTGCCCGCCTCCGCGACGCGAGTAGACGATGACTCCGGTGGGTTTGACGATGAATACACCGATTGAATTGTTGTTGGAGCACATCGGTGCGAAATTCAGTTCGAGCGGCGGTCGTGCTTCTTCGGGGAGTGTGCCTGGCATTTGGCTTTCGCTCCATCCTTTGGTGCCACTGTCCGAAAGATTAACCGTGACGTAAACGAATCCATGTTTCATCATGTATTCGCATTTCCAGCCTGATTTGTTGACGAGCGTTGTTTTGGCTTTGTCATCGGCGGTGTACCAGTGTGCGTGATGCCAGCTGGTCCCGTCCCAGATGTACGGGCCGGTGTTGTCGCCGTCCGAGGTGACGAAGCCGGTCTGGCCGACCGTGGCCGTCTGTGCCTTCAGCGATTCGAGCGTGGTGGCGATCACAGGTGTCGCACCGGCTGGAGCGTCTGTCGACGGTGTCCAGCGCGGTCTCGAAGGTGTCGGCCATGGCCTTGAACGACCCCGCCGCAGATGACACGAGGTCGGAGCCTTCCGGATATGAGAGCCCGTAGATGGGTGTTGTTGCTGTCATTGTGTTCCTTCCTTTTCGGCGGTGGGCGAAGAAGTGTCGATGATCTGGATCATCGAGAGGTCGCAGATGTGCAGGTCGAGCTGCTGCCAGCTGAGGGTGGGCAGGTCGGCCCATGTGATCCGTTCCGTCAGCAGCGGCCGGAGCGCGGCCAGCGTCGCTTCCTGGGTGAGTGTGGGCTTGCCCGAACGCCACCGGTATGAGAGCGTCCCGCCGATGGTCGTGATGGGGCCGGTGAAGGACGGTCGGCCGTCTGAGCCGGTCAGGGCCGACGATTTGGCCTTGACGATGATGAATGGGCCGGATGGGCTTGCCTTGTACAGCCATGGCCGGCGTGCCGGGTCGATTCGCGTGCTGTTGAACGTCACTGTCTCCGGTACCATGCGCAGGTCGTGCGATTCGAGCCATTGCGCGATGTTGGCGCGGTCCGTGGCGCTGACGTTCGAGGTGCCGCCGCTGTTCCATACACCGCCCGAGTCGTCCACGGCGAGCATGTCGGAATCGACGGTGAGGCTCTTCTGCATGACGGTCAATTGTGGTGGCAGACGGTCCTGGTCTCCCATCGTGATCTCCACGTCGTCGAAAGAGAGCTTGCCGTTGTCCGATTTGACGCGTTTCGCGTTGATGACGACCTGTGTCAAAGGTTCGGTGATGCTCAGATCCGTCGATGCCTCGATGTCGGCCGCCGAGAGTGCGTATCGTGTCTCTCCGTCGGTGAGGACGTTGAGTCGGCCATCGGTTGACAGATGCACGGCGATTGGGTCGGCGAGGAACAGCGGCCTGATGGTGGATGCCGCGCCGTCGTAGACTTCGTGCCATTGAGGGAGTCGTGGCCCGACGGTGAGCCGGTGCAGCAGGTCGAGCTGCGATGGGTGGTCGGATGGCGTGTATGGTGCGACGCTTGACGGCAGGGCGAGCCCGTCCAGTTGGGCTTCCGGCGCTCCCTGCGCCGAGGCCCTGCGGTTCATCTCCTTGAGGCGTGCGGATGGCGTGCCTATCCAGTGCGCGCCGTTCCATTTCGCGGCCGTGTCTGTCGGTCCTTGGGATTGCAGGCGTTTCCATATGGCCATCCTCGATGTGGCGGAGAGTTTGAGCAGCCATCCGCCGTCGCTGGCCGGTTCGATGCTGCCGCCGGTGGACACGCTGCCGGCGAACATTGTTTCGGATGGCGAGTCTGGCGAGTCTGGCGAATACATCTTGTGGAGCGAGTCGATGGGGATGCGCAGATCGCGCCAGCAGCCCATCGCTGGCGTCAGGTCCATCCATCGAGGCTGGTTGGAGAATTGGACGACCACTTTCATGCCGGCCAGTGTCAATGCCTGGCCTGCGAGCCGTCCGGTGCGGTCGCGGAGGGTGAACGACATCACGGCAGGTTCGGGTTGTTCGTCGATGCCGTCACTTCCCCAATCGATGGTGAAAGAGTCCAGGGCCGCTACATCCTTGGTGGAATCGTTCACCGGTGTCCAGCCGGTGCCGTTGCCTGTGTCGATGAACATGAAGCATTGCTGCATCTATCTCATGACCTCCTTGCGTCGTAGTCGGCCAGGAGCCGTTTGATGGCCTTGGCGGTGCCGTCCTTGTCGATGACCTCGCCGTTGATTTCCACGTTCCAGGTGTTGATCACGGCTGGCGTGGCCGTGTTGCCTTGGGCGGAGAGGTTGAGTGGCATGGCCGCTAGTCTGCGGTTGGCGCGGCCGATGGCGGTTTCGACGTTGCTGTCGAACCCGGTGTTGAGGCCCTGGGCGAAGCCGGTCATGATGGCCTGGCCGGCGGGGATGAGCAGGCGACGGTCGTAGCTGATCGGGCCTTTGTGGGCCTTGATCCAGTCGCCGATGCCGTTGTTCCAGGCGCCTTTGAGGCCGTCCCAGAAGCCGTTGATGATGCTTGCGCCTGCGTTGACGAGGATGCTGCCGGCGTTGGAGAAGAAACCGCCAATGGTGCCCGGCAGGCCTCGGAACCAGCCGACCACGCCGTTCCACGCGTTCCTAGCACCGTTCGCCGCCGAGCTGAAGATGCCGACGATGGTGGAGCCGAGGCCGGAGAAGAAACCGGTGATGCCCTGCACGCAGGAGCCCAGGAAACTCGTGAAGCTCGACCACACGGCCCGGCCGGTGTTGGTGCAGGTAAAGAAGTAGGTGAGTACGGCCGTGAGCGCGGCGATGAGCGTGATGACCAGCATGATCGGGTTCGCGGCCATGACCGCGTTGAGCACCGCCTGAGCGACGGCGGCGACCTGCATTGCGGTGGTCACGGCGGGGACGGCTGCCACTGCGCCGCCGATCGCGGCGACGAGCGGGGTCACAAGATCCAGATTCTGGCTGATCCAGTTGCCTGCGGTCTTCAGCCAGCCGCCGACCGTCTGCGCGGCGGTTGCGACGGTGTTGAGTGCGTTGCCGAACGCGGTTCCGGCGGGCTGTCCTCCGGTCATCGCGTTCACGACGGCCATGATGCCGGTCCACAGTGATTGGAGTCCACCGCCGACCGACTGCGCGGCCGACTGCAGCGAGGTGAACGCTCCGGTGTCCTTGACCTGGCCGAAGAACGTCTGCAATCCCTGGACACCGGTGGTAGCGAGGCTGGTCACGGCGGCCGATGCGGCGTTGATGCCGCCCGTCACGGCCGGTTTGAACAGGTTGAACGCGTCGGTCAGACCGCCGGTCACGGCGGCTTCGAGGTTTCCCATGGCTCCCTCGATGGTGCTGGTCGATGTCGCGGCCTGTTTCGCCACGTCGGTCATGCCGAGGTCCATGAGCGCCTTGTTGAACTCGTCTGCGGTGATCTCGCCCTTGGACATGGCGTCGCGGAAGTTGCCCGTATACGCGCCGTTCTTCAGCAGCGCCTCCTGGAGTTTGCCGGACGCGCCCGGAATGGCGTCGGCAAGCTGGTTCCAGTTCTCCGTGGTCAATTTTCCCGCGCCGGCCGTCTGGGTGAGCATCAT
>ENA-ORSQ01000983-ORSQ01000983.1-human-gut-metagenome-genome-assembly--contig:-NODE-983-length-16259-cov-5.907369_pt1 | contig 16259 bp, 12 predicted proteins | sample MGYA00241900_ERZ509164 | MGnify/ENA primary metagenome ERZ509164 (study PRJEB26280, sample SAMEA2338807) | human gut metagenome | biome: human gut; feature: human-associated habitat; material: faeces...
AGAGCATTATCCGTAAGGCCGCGGGCCGGACATGTCCGGCCCCTACAGCAACCGCAAATTTATTTTATTCCCCATTCCGCCAACATCCCCGCGCCCCCTCTGCTACACTGTAGCCATGGGGGTGAACGGCATGGACAAAACGGCGGACGACTGGCGGCGCTTTGCGCAGACAGGCAGCATTTACGACTATCTGACGTATAAAAATCAACAAAACACAGCACGGGAGGACGTATATGCAGGTGGCAACAACGGGCCTTGTGCTGCGGCAGGTCAAGGTGGGCGAGGCAGACCGGATCCTGACGATCCTGACGCCTGACCTCGGCGTGGTGTCGGCGTCGGCCCGCGGCAGTCTGCGGATGAAGAGCGCCCTGTTCAGTGCAACAGGGCTGTTCTGCTACTCGGAATTCACGCTCACCAGCGGGCGCAGCCACTATTTTGTGGACACTGCGCAGGTCAAAAAGGTGTTCCACGGCATCTCCGCGTCCATTGAGGGTATGGCTCTGGCCAGCTACATGGCGGAGATCGCGGCGGAGCTTTCCCCCGCGCCGCCCGAGGCCGACGCCCAGCTGCGCCTGCTTCTCAACTGCCTGTATATGATCAGTGAGCGCCACTATCCCTGCGCGCAGCTCAAAGCCATCTATGAGCTGCGCGCCCTGACGCTGGCGGGCTATATGCCGGACGTGCTGGCCTGTGCGGGCTGCGGTAAATACGACGGGGGAGAGTTTTACCTTGACCCTGTCGAGGGCCGTCTGCTCTGCGCCGACTGTGCCGAAAAAGCGCGCCATATCACGAATCTGGACAACGGCGCACTGTATGCCCTGCGCCATATCTGCCTGGCCGAGGATAAAAAGCTGTTCGGGTTCAAAATCTCGCCCGAGAGCTTACAGGAGCTTTCCCGCACCAGCGAGCAGTACACGCTGGCGCATCTGGAGCATGGGCTGAAAAGCCTGGATTTTCTCAAATCTGTACTTGAATAAGGAGACCTAAACCCTGTTATGGATACCGCCTATAAAACAACACTGGAGCTGGACAAGGTCCTGAACCGCGCTGTACAGCTCTGCGCCTGCCAGGAAACGAAAGAAATGATGCAGGCGCTGGAGCCGGCCCCCACGATTGAGGATGAGCGCTACGACCTGACCCAGACCAACGCCATCAACGCGCTGCTCATCAAGAACGGCAGTCCCCGCTTCGGCAGCGTGCGCGAGGTGCGCCGCATCGTCGCCCACGCCCGCAAGGGGGGCATCCTCTCGATGGGTGAACTGCTGGAAATTGCCGCGACCCTGCGCAATTTCTCGGGCCTGTCCCAGTGGTACGGCCTGAGCGAGCATGAGATGCTGCCCACCGACGACCTGTTTTTTGCGCTGGCCCCGCAGCCGGTGCTGGAAAAGCAGATTTCGGAGAGCATTATTTCTCCCGAGGAGATGGCCGACACTGCCAGTGTGACCCTCCACGATCTGCGCCGCAAAATCCGCCAGACCGAGGATTCCATCCGCACCAAGCTCGATAACATCATCCGCAACTCCACCACCAATAAATTTTTGCAGGATGCCGTCGTTTCCCTGCGCAATGGCCGCTACGTCGTGCCCGTCCGCGCCGAGTACCGCGGTGAGGTCGGCGGCGTCATCCATGACGTCTCGTCCACCGGCGCAACGGTCTTTGTAGAGCCTACCGCCGTCGTCGAGGCCAACGCCCGCATCATGCAGCTGCGTGCGCAGGAGCAGGAGGAGATCACCCGCATCCTGACCTCGTTCTCGACGCAGGTCGGCTCGCTGGAGCCGCAGTTCACCTACAGCTATGACGCGATGCTCAAAATCGACCTGCTGCTGGCAAAAGCCCGGCTGGCTGTGGAGCAGAACGCCTTTATGCCCGCCGTCAGCGACACGGTGCACTTCAAGCTGAACAAGGCCCGCCACCCGCTCATCGACAAGAAAAAGGTCGTGCCTGTGGACATCGAGCTGGGCAGCGAGTACGACACCCTCGTCATCACCGGCCCGAACACCGGCGGCAAGACCGTTTCGCTCAAAACCGCGGGCCTTCTCAACGCGATGGCCCAGTACGGTTTCCTGATCCCCGCGCATGAGAGCAGCATCGTCTGCCATTTTGACGAGTACCTTGTGGACATCGGCGACGAGCAGAGCATTGAGCAGAGCCTGTCCACCTTCTCCGGCCACATGAAGCGCATCAGCGGCATTCTCGACCTGGCGGGCCACGCCACGCTGACCCTGCTTGACGAGCTGGGCGCGGGCACCGACCCTGCCGAGGGCGCGGCGCTGGCCGTCAGCATTCTCGAGCAGCTGCGCCGCCAGGGCAGTCTGCTCATGGCCACGACCCACTACGCTGAGCTGAAGGTCTACGCGCTGGAAACGCCCGGCGTCGTCAACGCCAGCTGCGAGTTCAACGTCGAAACGCTGATGCCCACCTATAAATTGAGCGTCGGCGTGCCGGGCAAATCGAACGCCTTCCTCATCAGCGCCAAGCTCGGCATCCCGCAGGAAATTATCGACGCCGCACGCAATCACATGTCGAACGACGATAAGCGCCTCGACAGCGTGCTGTCCCAGCTGGATGACCTGAAGGTTCAGCTGAAGAACGCCCAGGCCGAGGCCGAGCAGGCCCGGTATGAGGCGGAGCACGCGCTGGAAAGTGCCGAGAAGAAACGCGACGACCTGATCAAAAAGGGTGAGGAAGAACTCGAAAATGCCCGCCGCCAGGCCCATGACCTGATGCAGCAGGTGCAGAACGAGGCCTACAGCCTGACCGACGAGCTGCGCCGCATCCAGAAGGACGAAAAGACCAGCGCTGCCCAGCGTGCTGTCCGCGCCCGGGAAATTGCCCGCAGGGACACCGAGACACTGCTGAAAAAGACCGACGCCAAGCCGCAGCCCGTAAAGGAGTTTGTGCCTTTGAAGGAGGTACAAATCGGGCAGGAGGTCGTTATTGCAGACCTCGGCCAGACGGCCACTGTCACCGCGCGGCCTGACCGCAACGGCATGGTCGAGGTGCGCGCCGGCATCATGAAAACGAAGGTGCCGCTGACGAACCTGCGCGCGCCCGATAAGATGGAGAAGCGCAAGCCGGCCGAACCGCGCCGCTCGACCCGCGTGCAGCTCGACAAGGGCCGCAAGACCAGTATGGAGCTGAACCTGCTGGGCTACACCGTGGACGAGGCCCTGAACGAGGTGGACAAGTTCCTCGACAGCGGTATGCTGCGCGGGCAGTCCACGCTCTATATCATCCACGGCAACGGCACCGGCGCGCTGCGCACGGCCATCCAGAAGCATCTGCGCACCCACAAGGCCGTCAAGAGCTTCCGCCTGGGCCGCTACGGCGAGGGCGAGAGCGGCGTGACCGTTGTGGAATTAAAGTGAAAATCAAAACAATCCGCGTGTTTTGTCTATGGCAATCGTTCACCGCGTTTGCTATGCTAACAGTATTATGATAATCATTTCAATACTAAATTAACAAGAGAGCGAGTGAACGCTTTGGCTATGGATTACAACAGCACACGCAGCTTTACCATGACGCTGGCACACCGCGCTGTGGGGGACATCCGCCGCGGCGGCTTCCGCCAGCTGCGCAACTATGTGGATATGTGTGCCACACTGGCTAAAAATCAACAGCAGAAGGACTTTTTTGCCTACGCGCAGAAGGCTCTGCAGCGCACGGACAGCTGCTATTACAGCCTTATCCACCGTCTGTTGGATTCCGTGGATGAGGATCGCATCTGCACCGTCGGCGTCAATATGGGCTTTGGCGGGTTGATTTACGGTGCCAGTGAGCTGAAAAAGCAGGCTGACCTCGAAGGTCAGCCCATTGCCTGGATCACGGCGGCCCGCTGCGGCGACGAGCGCCTGAGCGAGCTGGTGCCAAAGGCCGCCAGGCACGGCAGCTTTGTCTGGCTGCTGGATGCGACGGATACCGACCCCGCGCAGGTCGTGCTGCTGGCTAAGGCCAACCCGCAGAGCGCCTTCGGTCTGCTGGCTGACCCGTCCGCACTGACCGAGGACTGCGTCAAGACGCTTGCGGCATGCCGCAATCTGGTGGTCATGCCGCTGCTGCAGACGCCGGAGCTGACCCCCGAGGTCTGCCGCGCCGCCCGCCGCCTGAAAGCCCAAAAGATGTTCTATGTGCTGACGGTTCTCATCGATGACGAGACCGCGGGCGAGGTCATGCAGGACGACTGGCTCGAGAGCATGGCGCAGGAGACGCTTTGCTGCATGTGTGCCCGCAAGCCCGGCACATCGGACGAAACCGCCCGGAAGCTGCGCCGCAGCATCGTGAACGGACGCCTTGAGACCGGCAAGCCCGTGCTGCTGCTCGACTGGGACGGCGATGTGCGCTATCTGAACAACCGTATTTCGGAGTATATGACCTTCGGCAGCGTCCTGCCGGAGGGCAGCACCTTCCCTTTGCAGTTGGGCTGACTTCTTGGCCCCCTCTGCGAGGGGGCTCCCGCCGCAGCGGGTGGGGGAGAGAACCTTACGCCAGCTCGAAATACTTCGGGTTATGGCAAAATTCGCTCCCTCCGGCCCTTCGGGCTGCCTCCCTCGCCGAGGGAGGCAAGTACTGCCGCATAAAATGACAAAAACCGACCCCGTACCGATGCTATGATCGGATACGGGGTCGGTTTATTTTTGCGTTTATTGCGGATCGCCGCGCAGCAGCTTCTGCATGATCTCGTGGTTGAACACCGGGATCGACAGCTCCGACATGTTGGACAGGGCGTTGCTCTTCATGCCGCTGAGCACCCACGGAATTAGGATACCCATCATCGCACCGGCAAAGAACTGCCCGATCTTGCGGGTATCCTCGGCGCTGGCATCGGGGCTCAGCTCCCGCACGTTCTGCTCAAAGATGGAGCGCAGATAATCGAACATATATTGCTGCAGGCTGTTCTGCCCGTTATAGGCAAGGGCATTGCAGTAGAACACCTTGTTTTCCAGAAAATAGGTCTCCAGCGCCGCCAGCAGGGCATTCCAGCTGGAATAGGCGCTGAGCTCCACCAGAAACCGGGTGATGCCGCTCTGGAAATACCAGTTTACCAGATCGTACTTATCCTCAAAATGGTAATAGAAGGTGTTGCGGCCCACATTGGCGTGATCGACAATGTCGTTGACAGAAATTTTCTCCAGCGGAGTCGTGGCCATCAGCTCCTGCAGACTCTGGGCCAGCAGCTGCTTGGTTTGATTGGAACGAGGCATAGCAATCCTCCTGTACGGTAGGTGGTAAAATTACATACCTGCATTATAACACAAATTCGACATAAAGTGCAATGCTTTGTGGGAAGAACAAAAGAAGAACAAAAGGCAAGACCACGCAGATGTTGTATGACAATTTGCGCGGAGTGTTTGGTTTTGCCCGCAGCAGCAGGGTTTCCGGGCTGTCAAGTTGAACATTCCACGGCTTTTGTCTATGTACACTAAGCCGAAAATAAGCATAAAATAGTGCCATACCAAATGAGTGTCCCAAACGGAGAGAAAAAGGAGAGCAATCTATCATGCCGATGAATAAAGTGGTTCATGCCGCTCAGCGCGCTGCATTCAGCGCTGCCATTGATTCTGCCATCAAGGCCGTGCGCGGCAAAGGCCCTGAAAATATGGCCGAGCAGGCCGTCAAGCTTGTCAACCTGGCCCAGCCTCTGCTGGCCCACCGTTACCCCGATGCCGACTGGGACAAAGTTCGCGCCTTTGTGTCCGACCCCGGCAGCAAGTGGATGGAGTACGCCTACAAGGCTATCAACGAGATCGACCCCCACATCCTCAAGATGAACACCCTGAACCTTGTGTATGAGGGTATGTTCGCGGGCTATAACTACGTCATGGAGCTGCGCAGGAAGTATGACTGCAACATGCCGTGGATCCTGCTGTTCGACCCGACCTCCGCCTGCAACCTGCACTGCAAGGGCTGTTGGGCTGCCGAGTACGGCAACCGCCTGAACCTGAGCTTTGAGGATATGGATCGCATCGTCACGGAAGGCGAGGCGCTGGGCATCCACTGGTACATGTGCACCGGCGGTGAGCCGACCTGCCGCAAGGAGGATCTGTTCAAGCTGGCCGCCAAGCACCAGAACTCCGTGTTCCACCTGTTCACCAACGGTACGCTGATCGACCAGGCTTTCTGTGATCGCGTCAAGGAAGTCGGCAACATGGCCTTCTTCATCTCCATCGAGGGCATCGGCGATGCCACCGATGACCGCCGCGGCGAGGGCGTCTATGACCGCGTCATGCACGCCATGGACCTGATGAAGGAGAACGGCCTGCTGTTCGGCACCTCCATCTGCTACACCAGCGCCAACATTGAGGCGGTCACCAATGATGACTTCATGCGCTTCCTCTGCGACAAGGGTGCCCACTTCGGCTTCTACTTCCACTACATGCCCGTGGGCAACGAGGCAGCGCCTGAACTGATGCCCACCCCGGAGCAGCGCAAGTACATGATCGACCGCATCCGTTACCTGCGCAGCGAGGCATGCGACATCCCGTTCTACCCCATGGACTTCCAGAACGACGGCGAGTTCGTCGGCGGCTGCATCGCGGGCGGCCGCAACTACTTCCACATCAACTCGGCCGGTGATGCAGAGCCCTGCGTCTTCATCCACTACTCCAATGCCAATATCCACGACAGCAGCATTCTGGAGATCCTGCAGAGCCCGCTGTTCATGGCTTACCACAACGGCCAGCCCTTCAACAAGAACCACCTGCGTCCCTGCCCCATGCTGGAGAACCCCGAACTGCTGAAGAAGATGGTCCACGAGACCGGTGCCCACAGCACCGATCTCCAGAGCCCGGAGACGGTGGATCACCTGTGTGACAAGTGCAAGGCCTACGCCGACAACTGGCAGCCCGTGGCAGACGAGATCTGGTCTCACACCAAGATCCGCGAGAGCCGCTACGAGAACTATAAAGATTGGAAGCCCAATCAGCAGTAAGTTCACCGGAAACTGCAATGCCCCGCCATCCCATACAGGATGGCGGGGCATTTTTTGCGTCAAAAACGCTCTGCCGTCGGGTGGGCGGCAGAGCGTTGAAAGAAAACCGTGTTATTCGTCTTCGGGGTCGCCGAAGTGGTCGTGGTAGGTGTTGACCATTTCCAGCTCTTCGTTGCGTTTCAGGCCGTGGATGACCAGTTTCTTGATGATGTCATAGATGACGGCAAAGAGCGGCACGCCGATGATCATGCCAACAAAGCCCCACAGGCCGCCGAACAGCAGGATGGCGAAGAGCACCCAGAAGCTCGAAAGGCCGGTGGTGTTGCCGAGGATCTTGGGTCCGATGATGTTGCCGTCCACCTGCTGCAGGACCAGCACGAAGAGGACGAACCAGAGCGCCTTGATGGGATTCTGGATCAGGATGAGCAGGGTGGCAGGAATGGCACCGATGAAGGGACCGAAGAAGGGGATGACATTCGTCACACCGATGATGACGGAGACGAGCAGGGCACTGGGGAACTTGAAGATCAGACAGGCGATATAGCACAGCACGCCGATGATCGCGGAATCCAAGATCTTGCCGTTGATGAAGCCGCCGAACATCTTATCGGCGTAGCAGATCTCTTCCAGAAAGAGGTCGGCCCAGCGGCGCTTGACAAGGCTGTAGAGAACCAGCTTGCCCTGCTGGCCGAACTTCTTCCGGCTGGCCAGCAGATAGACCGAGACGATCAGGCCGATGACAAAGTTCTTCAGGAAGGCCACGAAGCTCATCACGCCGACGGCTGCACCGCTCAGGATGCTCTGCATGGAGGGGAGAACGGTCTCCTTCACCCATGTGTCCAGATTGGCCTGTAATTTGTCGTAGGAGGTCTCAATGAAGTCCAGCAGCTGTTCGTTGCTGGCGATGATCTCCTGCTTGGAGGCCCAGTCCACAAAGTCCCGGATGTTGTTCCGCGCGGTGTAATACAGCGTGGTCACGCTGGTAACGAGCTGCGGCACGATCATCATGAACAGGGCGTAGACGACGAGGATGCCGAACAGCAGCGAGAACGCCACGGCCAGCATATTGGCTGCGCTGCCCATCTTCTCCGGCAGCAAGCGGCGGAGAAAATTCTCCACCGTGTTGCAGACCGGCTTGAGCAGGTAGGCGATCACCGCGCCGTAGATGAAGGGCATCAGGATGCCCGTCACCTTGGAGATCGCGTTCCCAAAGCCCTGAAAACGGTAGATCAGGAAGAAGAAGATGATGCTCAGTGCAATGGCACCGAACCCCGCGAGCATCCCGTAAAGGTATGGCTTGATGTGTGGCTTTTTGTCCATCATGTTTGCAAACTCCATTCCTGCCGCGGGCAGCAGGAACTCCCGCGGCGTTGCTCAGCGCTTGTTGCTCCGGCGCCAAATGTGCAGTTTTTCGGCTTCGGCGATCAGCTCATCCCGGAAATCGGGGTGTGCAACACTGATCAGAGCTTCTGCCTTTTCCCAACTGGTCAGACCCTTCAGGTTCACGCAGCCGTACTCGGTGCACAGATAGTGGATGTTGGCACGGGTATCGGTGACGATGCTGCCGTTTTCCAGCGTGGGGCGGATGCGGCTCTCGACCTTGCCGGTCTTCTTGTTCATAAAGGTAGAGGACAGGCAGATGAAGCTCTTGCCGCCGTTGGAAAGGTATGCGCCCAGAACGAAGTCCAACTGGCCGCCCGCGCCGGAGATGTGCTTGATGCCCGCGCTCTCGGCGTTGACCTGACCGAACAGGTCGATATCGACGGCGTTGTTGATGGAGATGAAGTTGTCGAGGGCGGAGATGCTGCGGATGTCGTTGGTGTACTCCACGGGAGCGGCCATGCACTCCGGGTTGTTGTCGAGGTAATCGTACATCTTCTGGGTGCCGGCACCGAAGGCGTAGACCTGACGGCCCTTGTCCAGATTCTTGTGGCGGCCGGTGATCTTGCCCGCTTTGGCGATATCCACAAAGGCGTCCACATACATTTCGGTGTGCACGCCGAGGTCCTTCAGGTCACTCTGAGCGATCAGGTTGCCGATGGCGTTGGGCATACCGCCGATGCCCAGCTGCAAGCAAGCGCCGTTGGGGATCTGCGGGACGATGAGGTTTGCCACGGCGAGATCGACCTCGGTGGCTGCACCGGGAGCGGCCATCTGGCCCAGCGGCGGGTTATTGCCCTCCACCACACCGGCCACCTGCGAGATGTGCACCCAGTTCTCGGTGCCGCCGAGGCAGCGCGGCATATTGGTGTTGACTTCCACGATGATCTTCTTGGCCTTTTCACAGACGGCACCCAGATGGGAAGCACTGGGCCCGAAGTTGAAGTAGCCGTGCTCGTCCATGGGGGTCACCTGAAAGACCGCCACATCCACGGGGTCCGTGCTGTCGCGGTAGTAGCGGGGCAGCTCGGAATAGCGGATGGGGGAGTAGAAGGAGAAGCCCTGCGCAATGGCCTTGCGCTCGATGCCGCTCATGTGCCAGCTGTTCCATGTCATATGGGCAGCGGGGTCGTCGATCTGGAAGATCTCCGGCACCCACATCAGGATGCCGCCGCGGAAGTTGACGTTCTCCAATTCAGGCAGACGCTTTGCGATGGCAGCATCCACAGCCACCGGGGTGTTCACGGCCCAGCCATAATCCACCCAGTCGCCGCTCTTGACCAAAGCAGCGGCCTGCTCGGCGGTCATTTTCTTCTGCGCATACAATTCCGTGTAATCCATTATAAACCATCCTCTCCTACAATAACATAAAGGAATTGTAAACTCTTACAATTCGATAACTTAGTTATAACATTAACAAAGAGGAGAATCAATACTTTCGAGTCAATTCGCTGCAAAAAAGTAGCTGGATGGCAACATAACTAAAAATCTTAGCGATTTGACCGGATTCTTTGGTACAGGGGAAACAAATTTTTTGAAAAAAGACTTGATAAAATTTTGACGATGTGATTTACTTATAGCGTAGCAGGGCGCAGTGCGGACGCACGGCATGAATCGTTTAAAAATTAACGATGATGTGTGCCGCAGGAAAGCGCCCCTTGCACCCGGAACTGGAAAGTGCTATCATGACAAAACCAAACGCGCTTTTCATACGAGAGCGCATCAAGGAGGACACGATGGCAACAGCAGTTTATCCCGGATCCTTTGATCCGGTCACCAAAGGACATCTCGATATCATCAAGCGTGCCGCGAAGATCAACGATCACCTGATCGTGGCGGTGCTCATCAACAGTGCGAAGCATCCTCTGTTCACCGTAGAGGAGCGGGTGGTGCTGCTGCAGGAGTGCTGCAAGGACATCCCGAATGTCTCCGTGGAGAGCTTCGACGGCCTGACCGTGGAGTTCGCAAAAAAGCGCCACGCTTCGGTCATGGTGCGGGGGCTGCGGGCGGTCACGGATTTCGAAGACGAGATCCAGCTTGCTCAGACCAATCACGCATTGATGCCCGGCATCGAGACGATGTTCCTTGCGACCAGCATCAAATGGAGCTATCTTTCCTCGACGATCGTGAAAGAAGCTGCCCGCTACGGCAGCAGCATCTCCAAGTTCGTCACCCCGAATGTCGAGGCCGCCGTCATCAAGAAGATGGCCGAGCGCCGGGCGAACGGGGAAGAGCCTTGAAGGCTCGATCCTTATGTGCAAACGCCTCGGGCGTTTCGATAAACTAGGTTCCTAAAATTCACCAACATACACAAATCAGGAGGCTACTAACATGAAGAAAGTTGTTATCGCATCTGCATGCCGTACCGCGATCGGTAAATTCGGCGGCACTCTTGCCAACGTCCCCGCAGCAGAGCTGGGCTCCATCGTCATCAAGGAGGCACTGGAGCGTGCACATGTCGCACCGGAGCAGGTGGATCATGTTTACATGGGCTGCGTCATTCAGGCTGGTCTGGGCCAGAACGTTGCACGTCAGGCTTCCCTGAAGGCTGGTCTGCCCATCGAGACTCCTGCCGTCACCGTCAACGTGGTCTGCGGCTCCGGTCTGAACTGCGTCAACATGGCTGCCCAGATGATCGAGGCTGGCGATGCGGATATCGTGGTCGCCGGTGGTATGGAGAACATGGACATGGCTCCCTTCGCAATGATGAAGGGCCGCTACGGCTACCGCATGGGCGCCCCCATGGGCAAGAGCGAGCTGGTCGATACCATGGTCAACGATGCACTGTGGGATGCAACCGGTTTCAACAAGCACATGGGCATGACCGCTGAGAACGTCTGCACCAACGAGACCTATCAGAAGAAGTACGGCTACAACCCCATCACCCGTGAGGAGCTGGATCAGTTCTCCTATAACAGTCAGGTCAAGGCTGACAAGGCCATCAAGGACGGCGCTTTCAAGGACGAGATCGTTCCTGTCGTCATCAAGGGCAAGAAGGGCGACACCGTGTTCGATACCGATGAAGGCCCCCGTCTGACCCCGGTGGAGAAGCTGGGTACCCTGAAGCCCGCTTTCACCAAGGACGGCATCGTGACCGCCGGCAACTCTTCCGCTATCAACGACGGCGCTGCTGCTCTGGTCGTCATGAGCGAGGAGAAGGCCAAGGAGCTGGGTGTCACCCCGCTGGCAACTTGGGTCGCTGGTGCTCTGGCTGGCGTCGAGCCCGAAGTCATGGGTCTGGGCCCCATCGCTGCTACCAAGAAGGTCATGAAGAAGACCGGCCTGACCGTTGCTGATATGGATCTGATCGAGGCCAACGAGGCCTTCGCTGCTCAGTCTGTGGCCGTCAGTCAGGCACTGAACTTCGACATGAGCAAGGTGAACGTCAACGGCGGCGCAATCGCTCTGGGCCACCCGGTCGGCGCTTCCGGCGCTCGTATCCTCGTCACCCTGCTGTATGCGATGAAGCACCGCGGCGCTCACAAGGGTCTGGCTACCCTGTGCATCGGCGGCGGCATGGGCTGCGCTACCATCGTCGAGATGGACTAATTACTGGAGGCACTCCAGATTTCAGAACGGCCCGTGCAGGAGCAACTCCTCCTGCACGGGGGCTGTTCTTGGCAGAGAATAAGACTTTGAATGGAGGTCTTCACAATGGCATTTGTTAAAACCGAGGTGCAGGGCGCCGTCGAGATCATCACCATCGACCGCCCGAAGGCACTGAATGCGCTGAACCCCGAAGTTCTGGCTGACCTGAAGGCTGCTTTTGAGGCAGTGGATCAGGAAACCATCCGCTGCATCGTCCTGACCGGCGAAGGCGACAAGAGTTTCGTGGCCGGTGCGGACATCGGCTCCATGAGCACCATGACCAAGGCAGAAGGCGAAGCCTTCGGCAAGCTGGGCAACGATGTGTTCCTGATGATCGAGAGCTTCCCGATCCCCGTCATTGCAGCCGTCAACGGCTTCGCACTGGGCGGCGGCAACGAGCTGGCTATGAGCTGCGACATCCGCATCTGCTCCGATAACGCTGTGTTCGGCCAGCCGGAAGTCGGCCTCGGCATCACGCCGGGCTTCGGCGGCACCCAGCGTCTGGCTCGTCTGGTCGGCATGGGCATGGCAAAGCAGCTGGTCTACTCCGCTCTGAACATCAAGGCGGATGAGGCTTACCGCATCGGTCTGGTCAACGCCGTGTATCCTCAGGCTGAGCTGATGGAGAACGTCCTGAAGCTGGCGGGCAAGATCGCAAAGAACGCACCCATTGCAGTGCGCAACTGCAAGAAGGCCATCAATGACGGCATCAGCCTCCCCATCGAGAAGGCAGTCGAAGTTGAGGAAAAGCTGTTCGGCGGCTGCTTCGAGACCCACGACCAGAAGGAAGGCATGGCATGCTTCCTTTCCCGTGAGAAACCGAAGCCCAAGGCTGTTTTCACCAACAACTAATTTGAATTTGTAATTTTAAGCTTCTGCTGCCCGGCTCCTGCCGGAGAGGGAGCCGGGGAACGGAAGTTCAATGAAATAAAGGAGAGATATCCTATGAAGATCGGTGTTATTGGCGCTGGCACGATGGGTCAGGGCATTGCAAAGGCATTCGCTCAGGTCGAGGGCAACACCGTTGCTCTGTGCGACATCAAGCAGGAGTGGGCCGAGAAGGGCCTCGCTAAGATCAAGGCTGGCTACGACAAGCTGGTTGCGAAGGGCAAGATCCCGCAGGAGAAGGCAGACGCGATCGTCGCTGCCATCACTCCGGGCCTGAAGGAAGACCTGTGCGCAGACTGCGATTTGGTCGTTGAGGCTGCGTTCGAGGATATGAAGGTCAAGCAGACCACCTTCGGCGAGCTGGATAAGATCTGCAAGCCGGAGTGCGTCTTCGCTTCCAACACTTCTTCTCTGTCCATCACCGAGATCGGCAAGGGCCTGAGCCGCCCGCTGGTCGGTATGCACTTCTTCAACCCCGCTGACCGCATGAAGCTGATCGAGGTCATCGCTGGCTGCAACACTCCCGCTGAGACCGTCGAGAAGATCAAGGAGATCTCCGTCGCTATCGGCAAGAACCCTGTTCAGGTCAACGAGGCTGCCGGCTTCGTCGTCAACCGCATCCTGATCCCGATGATCAACGAAGCAGCCTTCATCAAGATGGAGGGCGTTTCCGATATCGCTGGCATCGACACCGCCATGAAGCTGGGTGCAAATCACCCCATGGGCCCGCTGGAGCTGGGCGACTTCATCGGTCTGGACATCTGCCTCGCCATCATGGACGTTCTGTACCACGAGACCGGCGACAGCAAGTATCGTGCTTGCCCGCTGATCCGTAAGATGGTCCGCGGCGGCAATCTGGGCTGCAAGACCGGCAAGGGCTTCTACGTTTATAACGCAGACCGCACCAAGACCCCGGTCGATCAGCTGTAATCTTTGAAAACATTTCTCCCGGCTGCGGGGAAAGCGGTCGGGAGGAATTTGTTTGCAAACCGGGTTCGCCATAAAAAGCGCCCGGCCTATGAAAAATAGACCCGTTAGGAGGATATAGCGATGGATTTTACTCTGTCCAAGCAGCAGCAGATGGTGCAGAAAATGTACCGCGAGTTTGCTGAGAACGAAGTCAAGCCTCTGGCTAAGAAAGTTGATGCAGAAGAGTACTTCCCCAAAGAGACCGTCGAGAAGATGGGCAAGCTGGGCATGATGGGTATTTATTTCCCCACCTCTGTCGGCGGCGCCGGCGGCGATGTGCTGTCCTACGTCATGGCAGTGGAAGAGCTGAGCAAGGTCTGCGGCACCACCGGTGTCATCGTCTCTGCTCACACCAGCCTGTGTGCTGCTCCCATTTATGAGAATGGTACCCCGGAGCAGAAGGCAAAGTACCTGCCCAAGCTCTGCAGCGGCGAGTGGCTGGGCGCTTTCGGCCTGACCGAGCCGGGTGCCGGCACCGATGCACAGGGCCAGCAGACCATTGCAAAGGAAGAGGACGATTGCTGGGTGCTGAACGGCTCCAAGATCTTCATCACCAATGCAGGTTTCGCTGATGTCTTCATCGTCATCGCTGTCACCGACCATGTGCTCGACAAGAAGGGCCGTCCCACCAAGCTGTGCTCCGCCTTCATCGTGGAGCGCACCGATCCGGGCTTCTCCGTCGGCAAGGCTGAGGACAAGATGGGCATCCGCGGTTCTTCCACCTGCGAGCTGATCTTCGAGGACTGCAAGATCCCGAAGGATCGTATGCTGGGCGTGCGCGGCAAGGGCTTCCAGCTGGCTATGGCTACGCTGGACGGCGGCCGTATCGGCATCGCTTCTCAGGCTCTGGGCATCGCCGAGGGCGCTCTGGAAGAGACCGTTGCTTACGTCAAGGAGCGCAAGCAGTTCGGCCGCAGCATCTCCGCTTTCCAGAACACCCAGTTCGAGCTGGCTGAGATGAAGGCCCGCGTTGAGGCTGCTAAGTATCTGGTCTACGCTGCCGCTCTGAAGAAGCAGGAGGCCATGGACGGCAAGAAGGTCCGCTACAGCGTCGAGGCTGCTCAGGCAAAGCTGATTGCCGCCCGCACCGCAAGCGACGTGACCCGCCGCTGCCTGCAGCTGTTCGGCGGTTACGGCTACACCCGTGACTACCCCATCGAGCGCATGATGCGTGATGCCAAGATCACGGAGATCTACGAGGGCACCAGCGAAGTGCAGATGATGGTTATTTCCGGCGCGCTGCTGAAGTAAGGGAGGTAAGATTTACAATGAAAGCAATCGTTTGTGTAAAGCAGGTTCCTGATACCTCCGGTAAGGTGGCCGTCAAGGCGGATGGCACGCTGGATCGTGCCTCTATGGCCACTATTACCAACCCCGATGACCTGAACGCTCTGGAGGCTGCCCTGAAGCTCAAGGACGCCACCGGCTGCGAAGTCGTTGTTGTTACCATGGGTCCCCCGCCGGCAGAAGGCATGCTGCGCGAGCTGATGGCCATGGGCGCTGATGATGGCTATCTCGTTTCCGCCCGTGAGTTCGGCGGTTCCGATACTTACGCCACCTCCCAGATCCTTGCCGCCGCGCTCGACACCATCGGTCTCGATGACGACGACATCGTCTTCTGCGGCCGTCAGGCTATCGATGGTGATACCGCTCAGGTCGGTCCTCAGATTGCTGAGAAGCTGCACCTGCCCCAGATCACCTACGCCGCCGATGTGAAGAAGGAAGGCGACACCCTGACCGTCAAGCGTATGCTCGAGGACGGCTACATGACCATCAAGGCTCAGACCCCGTGCCTGATCACCTGCATCAAGGAGCTCAATACTCCGCGTTACATGAGCGTCTCCGGTGTGTTTGAGTGCTACTCCAAGCCCATGACCGTTCTGGACTACAACGCCCTGAAGGATCACCCCCTCATCGACGCTACCACCATCGGCCTCAAGGGCTCCCCGACCAACATCCTGACCTCCTTCACGCCTCCCCAGAAGGGCGCTGGCCAGATGCTCGAGGGCAACGACATGGCTACCTGCGAGAAGCTCGCCGGCATCCTGCTCGAAAAACACATCATTTAAGGAAAGGAGATCAATACGATGCGTAACGAAGTGAAACTTGCTAATCCCAACTATGACTCCTCCAAGATTGAAGAGTTCAAGAACGTATGGGTCTTCTGCGAACAGCGCCAGGGCCAGATGATGTCCACCTCCTATGAGCTGATCTCCGAAGGCCGCAAGCTGGCGGACGAGCTGGGCGTGAAGCTCTGCGGTCTGCTGGTCGGCGACAATGTCGGCGATCTCGCCGAGAGCATTGGCGGCTACGGCGCTGATGAGGTCATCGTCTGCGACCACCCCCTGCTCAAGAACTACACCACCGACGCCTATGCCAAGGTCATCTGCGACGTCATCTCCGAGATGAAGCCCGAGGCCTTCCTCATCGGCGCGACCAACATCGGCCGTGACCTCGGCCCCCGCTGCGCAGCCCGTCTGCACACCGGTCTGTGCGCCGACTGCAC
>ENA-ORSQ01000986-ORSQ01000986.1-human-gut-metagenome-genome-assembly--contig:-NODE-986-length-16161-cov-3.217372_pt1 | contig 16161 bp, 15 predicted proteins | sample MGYA00241900_ERZ509164 | MGnify/ENA primary metagenome ERZ509164 (study PRJEB26280, sample SAMEA2338807) | human gut metagenome | biome: human gut; feature: human-associated habitat; material: faeces...
TGCTGTATCAAAATCCCGAATCCCTCTTGCAATCTGCGCAGCCGCACCCTCTCCCTGTACTTTTGACGGATAGAGGTACAGCTGAACCGAAGGATTTCGTCTTTTGGCAATACTTTTAATATCTTCTATTGCTGCCCCGGTAAGTGCTGTCACAATCCCAATTTTTTCTGGATAAGGTGGCAACGGCTTCTTTCTTTCAAAATCAAAATATCCTTTGTGCGCTAATTCCTGCTTTAACTGTTCATAACGAATATATAATTCTCCAGCTCCGGAGAGTTCTATCTTTCGAACATACATCTGATATGTTCCTGTCTGTTCATATACAGAAATATTACCACAAGCTTCTATAAGCTGACCATCTTCGAGATGAAACGTTAGCCCTTTATAGCGGTCCGAAGAAAACATAACACAGCGCAGTGCACTCTTTTCATCCTTTAGGGTAAAATAAATATGGCCGGAAGAATGATATTTGCAGTTAGAAACTTCTCCCTTTAAATATATTTTTTTTAAGGCATAATCGCTTTCAAAAATACGATGAATATAAGAATTAATCTGTGTGACAGAAAAAATATGCTTCATTTATAAATACCCAATCAAAAAGGCGGCAAAGAATATTGTTCCGTGCCGCCTCATTCTTCTTCAGTTATCCAGGTACAGGTCACGAATTATTCGCTATGCCAGCTTTGCAAGAACTCCATTTACAAAACGAGGAGCTTCCTCGCTGCAATAAATCTTTGCAAGCTCTACGGCTTCATTAATGGCAACTCCCGTAGGAATATTCGCATCATTTGTAATCTCATAAACTGCAAGACGCAAAATGGCAAGCTCTGGCTTTCCAAGTCTTTCAAGTCTCCAGCCCTCACAAATCGAATGAATCTGCTCATCAATCTCCGGAAGGCGTTTTAAGATACTTCCAATCTTTGTCTCGATATAGATCTGGTCTTTTCCCTCTATATCCGGTCTTTCTTCAAAGTACCATTTTATCTGCTCCTGTAATTCTTCCTGTGTATTAAATTCTACGCGAAACAGTAAAAGAAAAATAGTCTCTCTTACTTTTCTTCTAGACATCTTCATATGTCAAACCTCCGTTATCTTCCGTGTATTCTTTGTAGTCAGTCTATTCATAATCCATCTGGATTCCGGCTATGCGGATATTCACTTCAGAAACCGTAAGGCCTGTCATCGTCTCAATCGCGCTCTTTACCTTGTCCTGTACTTCCTGAGAAGTTTTTGGGATGCTTACACCGTAGCTGAGTACAAGATTCAGTGTCACATCAACTTGTGTGCCAGTAATTGTTACTTTTACACCTTTGGAAAGCTTCTTCATTCCAAGCTTACTTACGATTTCATTGGTAATATTACCGGACATCTTAGCAACGCCCTCTACTTCTGTTGCTGCAAGACCAGCGATAACTGCAACTACTTCATCTGCAATCTGAACCTGTCCTACGTCTTCTATGTTATAAACCGTATGATTTATCTTTGTATCTTTTTCTTTTCCCATGGAAACCTCCTTTTGTCTACAGTCCACAGAAAACTCTCCATGAAATTTCCCACATTATTAACAGATATTGGAAAACTACATGGAAAGTCCTCACATAAAAATGTAAACAATTTTATATCGATTTATTCTATAATTATAACAGACATCTATGTTTTTGCAACAGAAATCTTTTAACTTTCTGTCGTCTGCATTTTACTTATGACAAGCTGACTGACACTATATCCTGTTTTTCTTGTAACAATATCCTCAATCTGTGCCCGGTCAGACGAGGAAAGTTCCTCATAATTTAGTACGACATCTACACTGTCCTCTCCGATAGAGACTACTGCATCTTCAAATCCTTTGGATGCCAAAAGCTGTTCCGTTGCAGATTCTTTTTCCATAATATCCGCAAGTTCAGTAAGTTTATCTACCGCTTCTTTCTTTGCATCTTCACTGACAGAAGTGCTGTTAATAATTTCATTAAGGGACTCTTTGGTTTTGGAATGTGTCTGTTCTCTCTCCATTCTGGCACCCGCTACATATTCACTTACCTGCGCCTGTGTCAGGACAGCATCCCCAATGGTCTCACTGCTTGCGTCTGTCTGCGTCTCTTTTGCATTCTCTGATGAATTTTTTGAAAGACTTTTTGATACATCTTTTGAAGCCTTAGCTTTTTCCTTTATCAGGGAATCTCCATCTGAAATATCCATCGTATCAATTGTTTCCACGGAACCGGCTGTTTTTTTCGTTCCATCAGAGGATGTATTTTGCTCTGTGAAATTCAGATATCCTGCAACTGCAATCATGATTGCCAATGCCGTAATGGCAATCTGATTTTTCTGAAATATTTTCTTCATTTTGCAACCTCCATTTTTAACACTTTAATATGATTTGCCGAAACTCCAAACAATACCTGCACTGCTTCTAAAACGGATGCTTCTACCACCTTATTTCCCGCTCCTTCACAGGAAATGACAATTCCTGAAATTTCCGGCTCTAATTCTTTTATTACATAAGGGGCAGAATTTCCAGAAGAATCGGAAAGAATCGTCTCTTCCTGCTTTTTTTGATTTTTATTTACTTTTTGTGTTTCTCCGCTTCTTTCTTCCTCTGTTTGTTTCTCCTCTGACAAATCTTTATTTAATACAGATTCTTTAGAAGATTTTAAGGTAATCATCACTTCTGCTTTTCCTACACCATCCACATTTTCAAGGATATGTACTAATTTATTTTCAAGTGCCTCCACATATGCATCATTCTGACTTGTCTCTATGGATTTTTCTTGTTTTTCGCTTGTTTTTGAAGAAGAATTTTTCCATTCAGAAAAATTAGCAGCAAGAAGAACGATTCCCGCAATTGCTATTAAAATAATTTTCTCCATCCCAAAGTCTTTTAAACTTATCTTTTTAGGCATTTTTTTATCCATCTTCACTCCACCTCTACAAAAACATCTGATTCTTCTAAATCATAAAGCTGCATTAAAATCTTTTTTAAACTTTCTACATGTGAGGGATTGTCTGTTGTATGAAGCGTGCTGTCGCTCCCTTTTAGCAAGATTCCCCTTATCTCTATCTGTTTTAAATGTTCTTTTTTGTTATCCCACCAAAAGGTAATCTTTTTTACCTGAATATTCTTTTTCTTTGCAATTTCTTCTATCTGATTTTTATATGCTGTCTCATATTCTTTTTTTAGCACGTCTTGCATATCCTGAAATTCTTTTACATTTCCTAGTAGATTTCGTTCATTCTTCCATTCTTCCTGCAAAAAAGATACCTGGAAATACTGCTCTGTTCCTGCAAAATCAATGACAGGTTTTAACAGACACACTACAAGCAAAAATCCAGAAAAAAAACGATAATATTTTTCATATGCTGTTTTTTGCATTAAATTATCACAGATTAATAATAGAACATTCATATATAAAATTGTTTTTAACCAGCTTTTTATATATTCCATTACATCCAGCTCCTACTTTTATTTATGGTCTTTTATATTTTCACAATGCTTTATCCTATATGATTTGTGGTAAGTGTGGTAAGTGCGATAATCACAATAAATAAAACAGAAGACATACACAATACCTTTATTAACAGCAATCCACATTTCACTGCCGCACTAATACACTCTACAAAACGTTCATCCGCAATCGGCTCTAACACAACAGACAATAGGAAATAAAAAAAGACATAACATAACAGTTTTGTAAGAGGCAAAAGAAGAAAGAGAAAAAGGAATACAATGCCAGCTGCCCCTAATGCATTTTTTATAACAAGGGAAGAACCAAGTACCGTCCCTGTAACACTTTGGACAACAGATCCTGCTCCCGGAATCAATCCGATCATTTTGTTTAGTACATTATTTTTTGCCGCATCAAAAGAAGGCGCAATCATTGTTTCTAACAGATGAAATCCAAAAAAGAGAAAAAAAAGTACCTGTACACCTTTTGATAAAAAAAGAAAAAGGCCTTCACATAATCTTGAAATATTTTGCTTTTTTGAAAATCGGTTTAGTAACTCTAATAGAAGATAATATTGTAGCAACGGAAGAAAAATTTTTATACAAATCCAGTTTAAAAGCAGCACTACAATAATAAAATACTCATAAAATACAACACCTGTAGATAGATTTCCAGAAAGAGAAACTGCCAGTGTATACACAGGAAGCAGTACTTTTAGAAAAGAGGACAGAAGAATTACTGTATTTTCAAACAAGGTTGTCATTGCCGTAAAATTAGTAAAAATAATAGAAAATGTTATGAGATATGTAACAAAAAATCCACTGTCCGATACTCCATATGGTTGAAAGGAAGAAGAGATATTCGAAAATACCGCCGAAAATAAGATGACACCGATAAGCTCTGTAATAAGTATTTTCGAAGAAAAAACTTCTCTAAAAGCAATATCTATAAACCATCCTCCGATTTGCTGAAAGACTTCTGTAAACTGCATAGAAAGAATTTTTTCAAAGATAGAAGAAAAATCAGGGTACTTTTCTTCTCCAAGTTGTTCTATTTGTTTTGAGAGAGCTGTAATATCTATTTCTTCTTTTTTTGTCTGTGCCTGGAGAGTAAGTGGATGAAGATAGCAAAGAAAAAGAAAGTGTGTAAGAAATCCTATAACATATAAAAAAGTTTTCTTTTTATTTTTTCCCATTTTTTACCTACTTTCCGTTCTGGCCTTCTTTTCTATAAAAAATCATCATGTAAGTAAATGTTCGATCGTTTCAAGTAAGGAACTGATAATTGGAATACTTAATACTAAAATAGATAATTTACCGATGGTTTCTATCTGAAAAGAGATGGAGTGATAGCCAAGATCCTCACACAAATTAGACGCAATCTGGCATATATAAGCAATAGCAAGTAATTTTAATAGTATTTTAATATACATACTACTTATCGGAATTCTCTTTTGCAATGTCTGTACAAAATTTAAAACTTCTTTCAAATTAGAAGTCAGATATCCAATCAGGAATAAACAGACTGCCAAAAGAACAAGTGTACTATATTCTGGTTTAAATTGTTTTGTAACCATTGCAAGCATTGCTCCTGCAATTCCTATCAGTGCAATTTTAAAAACAAGCATCCTATCCTCTCCTATAATTGAAAAAGGCTGTATATCTCTGTAAAAAGTTCACTGATGCAGGGAATAATCCAGGAAAGCACAATAAAAAGACCTGCCAGAGAAACAAGAAATGCCTGTTCTTCCCGTCCTGAATGTTTTAGTACCTGGCCAAGTATTGTGACAAGAATTCCTACCGCTGCAATTTTAAAAATTAATTCAATTGTCATCTTTCTCTCCTTTTTCACGCTACCTGTTTCTTTTAAAAAAGCAAAATTACTGCCAATGCCCCCATACAAAGACATGAAATGAGGACTACTTTCTTCTTATTTGTATATTCTTTTTTCATCTGCAAAATTTTCTCATTTAAATATGTGGAAAGCTGCTTTATCTCTTCCCTCTGATACTCCATATCATCGGACAAAAGATTTCTTCCAGCATTTAAGAATAAATTTTGTTCTTCTTTTGAAAACTTTTCTTTCCATGTTTTTTTTAAAAGTCTTTCATAGATTGTCAAAAAGCTTTCCTCTGTATTTTTTGTTAATGTGATAGAAAGCTCAAAAAAAAATTATGCCAGCGGGTATTAGTACGGTCGCTTAACTCTCCAAATAAAATAGGCAGCGGCGTTCTTGTATTACGTATTTCCGATTCAAGAATCCGATATAATAAATCCCCTTCTTCTAAGAGGCGGATATGTTCTGCAGCAGGCTCCATCAATTTCATTCCAAAAAGATAGGCTGCAATTAGTACCAGACTACCTCCCAATATTTTTACCATAAAATTTTTTCTCCCTTTTCTTTGATTTTTTATTTTTCTTACTTTCTCTGCTGCTCTTTTACTTTTATAAGTATAGATTATCTGTTTTTTGTTATTTATTTCTGTATCCCATCCTGATCATATATCGTTATTATTCGTTCTCTATCTTCCTTCTTACTTAAAAATACATATCGTTCAAAAGGATATTTTTTTAAATATTCCCCCAATACCGGGCGTGCAAAAATATCCTGCATCGAATTTCCATGTACTGTCATTAATAAACGACAGCCACAATTTCGTACATATGCCATTGCCTTAATATCTTTTTCTCCGCCAATTTCATCCGCGGCAAGAATTTCCGGTGTCATAGTACGGAGCATCATTAGCATTCCCGCCGCTTTTGGACAGTGATCCATTAAATCTGTTCGGTTTCCCAAATAAAATCCAATTCCTTCTCGGGTGCGGTTTCCAATCTCACTCCGCTCGTCTACAACAGCTACATTCTTTCCTGTAATTGTGTCTGTTCCATCAGAAAGCAGGCGGATTATGTCCCGCAAATACGTTGTTTTTCCACAGCCTGGCGGTGAGATTAGAAGTGTGTGACAAAATGTGTTTCCTTCAAAAAGTTTTGGTACAATGCACTCTGCGCATCCAATGACTTCTCTTGCTACACGAAGATTGATTGAAGAAATATGTTTTATCTGCGGCTTTTCTTCCCCCCTGTAATAATATTTGCCACATAAGCCTGCCCGGTGTCCTCCTTTTAAAGTAATAAATCCTTCCCCGATTTCTTCTGTGTAAGCAAAAACAGAATACTGGCTGATTTTTTCAAAGATAAGTTTTAGTTGTTCCGGCGATAAAATCCAATTATCCTCTTCTTTTGCTATAGCTCTTCTTTTTTCCGCAGCTTCTTCTTTTTTTAAAAAATAGTTTTCCTGCGTTGTCTCAATCAAAACCGGAAGATCTGCTCGCAGACGGATTTCTGTTAGATTTTTAAAAGTTACGCTTTCTTCTATTCGCTGCCTTAATTTTTGTGGAAAAATCTGAAGCAGTTCCTCTCGGTATAGCTTCTGCTGCACCTATTTCCTCCTTTCTAAAACGGCTATATAAAAATTCAAGAATGCCCCGGCATACATGCTCCTTCCCCTTTTTGAAATTGATCATATAGCAGGTTTTTATAAAACAAAAATCTTAATGAAGTATCCAGCAATGGAATTAACGAGGATTCTCGCTTAATTCCCTGAGAATTTTGTTATCTGTAATACAATTTCCTTACACAAAAAAAACAGCCTGTTTCTTATAATATATGAAACAGGCTGTAAGATATGTTATCTTTTCTTTTTATAATTTAATTATGAATTTAGTTGTACAATAAGGAAACTCTTCCTGCTATACAATGATTCCTTTATACCACAGGCGATATTTAGATCGCATTTTACAACTACAGAGTCTATTGATAAACACCTCTTGTTGTTCTTTCCTTTGGTTTGAAACCAGCAGCACGTAAGGCATCTATGATTTTCTTCTTATGATCATGTCCAAATGCTTCCATTGTGATCGTAAGCTCTACAGAACTGTTACGGTTTACGCTGACAAACTGATTGTGCTCAAGCTTGATAACATTACCCTGTACATCTGCGATAACTTTAGATACTTTATTAAGCTGTCCTGGTACATCCGGCAGTAAAACCGACACGGTAAAGATTCTGGAACGCTGGATAAGACCGTTTTGTACAACAGAAGCTAATGTGATGATATCCATATTTCCACCGCTTAAGATAGAAACAACTTTCTTTCCTTCTGGTTTTAAATGTTTTAAAGCAGCTACTGTAAGAAGTCCGGAGTTTTCAACAAGCATTTTATGGTTCTCTAAAATATCAAGGAACGCAACGATTAACTCGTCATCTTCGATGGTGATAATATCATCTAAATTCTCCTGGAGATATGGGAAAATAGTTTCGCCTGGTGTCTTTACAGCAGTACCGTCTGCGATTGTATTGACTCCCTTTAATGTTACTGGATGTCCTGCTTTTAAAGATTCCTGAAGGCAGTTTGCTCCGGCTGGCTCTACACCGATGACTTTAATCTTTGGATTTAACATCTTAGCAAGAGTTGAAACACCAGTAGAAAGTCCACCACCGCCAACTGGTACTAAAATCATATCTACGGTAGGAAGTTCTTTTACAATTTCCATTGCAATAGAACCCTGACCAGTTGCTACTTCTAAATCATCAAATGGATGAACAAAAGTATATCCATGTTCTGCTGCTAACTCTTTTGCTTTTTCGCAGGCTTCATCGTATACGTTACCATGAAGAACAACTTCTGCTCCAAGTTCCTTTGTACGGTTTACCTTTAATAAAGGTGTTGTTGTAGGCATAACAACGATTGCCGGTGCACCAAACTTTCTTGCGGCATATGCTACACCCTGTGCATGGTTTCCAGCAGAAGCTGTGATAAGACCTTTTGCTTTTTCTTCATCACTTAATGTACTGATTTTATAATATGCTCCACGAATCTTGTATGCTCCTGTGAGCTGAAGATTCTCTGGTTTAAAATAAACTTTGTTTCCTGTCATCTGTGAGAAGAAGTCACTTTGTACAAGGTTTGTTGGCAGAACAACTTCCTGCACTCGCTCGTACGCTTCTTCGAACTTGTCTAATGATAATTTTTCCATCATTATATGCATTCCTCCATTATATTCTTCTTGCATTTTTATAATTATATCGCAATTATATAATTATGAATAGCTTTTTTCATTCTTTTTTCTTGTCTGCAGTTGTTTGAACTTATAATTATTGTCAATATACAAAAAATTTATTATTGTTAATTTTTATATATTAACAATTTTTTATTCTTCGTCTTCTGCTGGTTTTTCAAAGAGTGCATTTACAAAAGAATCAGCATCAAACTTTTGTAAATCTTCGATTTTCTCTCCGATTCCAATATATTTTACTGGAATTCCAAGCTCTGCCTGAATTGCGATGGCAATACCACCCTTGGCTGTTCCGTCAAGCTTTGTAAGTACGATACCGGAAATATCAGATACTTCTTTAAACTGTTTTGCCTGCACTAAAGCATTCTGACCTGTTGTTCCGTCAAGAACGATTAATGTTTCAAGGTAAGCTTCTGGAAATTCTCTTTCAATGACTCTTCGAATCTTTGAAAGCTCATTCATAAGGTTCTTCTTATTATGAAGACGTCCGGCAGTATCGCATAAAAGAACATCGGCATGTCTTGACTTTGCTGCCTGGCAGGCATCATAAATAACTGCTGCCGGATCAGAACCTTCCTGCTGTGCAATAATGTCAACACCAGCTCTGTTAGACCACTCTGTAAGCTGCTCAATCGCTGCTGCACGGAAAGTATCCGCACCGGCAATCTGCCATAATAACCTTTTTATTCTGTGATTTCAGCTGTGCAGCAAGCTTTCCAATTGTTGTTGTTTTTCCAACACCGTTTACACCAATCACAAGAACGACTGAAGTACGGTTCTCATATTCGTAAGCTGTCTCATCAACTTCCATCTGCTTTTTAATAATATCAATTAAAAGCTGACGACACTCAGCAGGCTCTTTAATATGTTCCTCTTTTACCCTTTCCTGTAAATCTTCAATAATATTCATTGTCGTATCTACACCCAGGTCACCCATAATCAGAATCTCTTCTAATTCCTCATAGAAATCATCATCAATTTTTGAGAATCCATGAAAAATTGAATCAAGACCTGAAGCAATGTTCTTTCTTGTTTTGGTCAGTCCGCTAACCAGTCGGCTGAAAAATCCTTTCTTTTCTCCCATAACTACTCCTTTTTAATTTAAATCTTTGTCAATCAAATCAACAGAAATCAATGTGGAAATACCCTTCTCCTGCATTGTGATTCCATACAGGGCATCTGCCGCATTCATTGTTCCTCTTCGATGTGTGATAACGATAAACTGTGTGTCTTTCGAGAGTTTCTTTAAATATTTGGAAAAACGCACGATATTGGCATCATCAAGTGCAGCCTCAATCTCGTCAAGAAGACAGAATGGAGATGGCTTTAAGTTCTGAATGGCAAATAATAGTGCAATCGCTGTCAACGCTCTCTCTCCACCAGAAAGCAGCATAATATTTTGCAGTTTCTTTCCCGGCGGCTGTGCGATAATTCGAATGCCACATTCTAAAATATTCTCGTTATCCATCAGTTCAAGAGAAGCAGTACCTCCCTCAAATAAATCTTGGAAAACCGTCGTAAACATCTGCTGAATATTACCAAATTCCTTTGTAAACTGTTCTTTCATGGCAGTATTTAATTCCTCAATCATTGTTAGAAGTTTGGCTTCTGCTTCTTTGATATCATCATACTGGCCTCGTAAGAACTCGTATCTCTCGCCAACCTCTTTGTATTCTTCAATGGCGTTGATATTGATATTTCCAAGTTCTTTAATCTGTCTTTGCAGTTCTTTTTTCTGTTTACGCTGTTCGGCAGCTTCCTCTGCTTTTACCTCGTAATGCTTCAAAGTAAATGCCTGATTATATGTAATCTCATAAGTTTCCCACATATAGTCAATCTTACTTTCAAAATCTTCTTTCATGCGCTCTTGCTTAGAAGATAACTTAGCAGCTTCTTTTTCAAGAATCAACAGCTTTTCATTCTCTCTCTCTAATTCCTGAAAAATCTGATTCTGCTTTTTCATTGCTGTGGAACGCTGCTGCTTTAATTCTTCGAGATTGGTGGAAATTCCATCCATCTGTATTGTAATCTCCTGCAAAGCTGCTTTCAATGTCTTTTGTTCTTCCTCATAGGAAATATTTTCTTCGGTAAGGCGTTTGATTTCTTTTTTATTTTCCTCTAGAGAGTTCTTGATATTCTCTATTTCTTTTTCAATACGTTGCTTATTACTACGCAGATAATCTAATTCCTGACGCATTTTTGAAAGCAAAATTCTCTGCTCGTTCTTCTCGGATTCCAGTTTAGAAACTTCGGCTCTTATTTCAGAAAGCTGTTCTTTTAAGGAATCAAGTACCGTATTGTTCTGCTCATGAATCTGTTCATTGTCTTCCTGTTCTTTTAACAGTGCCTCTTTCTGAGAACGAATTTCATCAATTTGTTCTTTTAAAATCTGATGTTCTTCTTTTAATGATGTAATTCTTTCAGAAAGTTCTTCTTTTTTGGCATCCATATCAGGAATCTGATTACTCAGGTCATGAAGTAAAAGCGATGCTGCATCCAGTTTGGCCTTCCTTTGCTGTTTTTGTTCCTCTAATTTCTGCTGTCCTGCTTTTAATTCCGAAAGAGCTTCCTTTCTCTCTTCCCAGGCAGCCTTCGCCTTTCTTAAAGAATCTTTGCACTCTTCAATCTCACGCTTTCGACCGAGAAGATTGCCAGAATGCCGGAACACTCCACCAGTAATTGCTCCACCAGGATTTAACAGTTCACCATCAAGTGTAACAAGACGAAGACTGAAGTTATTCTTTCTCGAAAGAGAAAGAGCATGGTCTACCGTATCTACAACAACAGTTCTTCCGAGCAAAGAATCTACTAACGCCTGAAAACGTTCCTCTACCTTCACAAGTGTACTGGCAATACCAATAACACCTTCATCTTGTAAAACAGATGGGGAAATTGTGCTGTTTCTTCTTCGGATATTTGTAAGCGGTAAAAAGGTTGCCCGGCCAAAACGATTCTTCTTTAAAAAGTTAATCATCTTTTTAGCAGTCTCATTATCCTCAGTAACAATGTTCTGTAACGCACCACCAAGCGCAATTTCAATGGCGGTCTCGTACTTTTCCGGAAGTGCTAAAATATCCGCTACTACACCGATGATGCCCGGATTGGCATTCTTTTGCTCCATGATACGGCGGATAGACTGATTATACCCATCATACCGCTCCGTAATATTCATCAATGTCTCATAGCGGGACTTCGTACGAAGGTATTCTTGATTTAAGTTCCCCATCTCGTCCTGATATTTCTGTTCTTTTTCCTGAAGATGTTTTTCCCTTTTCTCAAGTTCCTGATACAGATTTTCCTGCTTTTCAAAGGCCTCTTTTGCTGCATCCTGCTGTTTGAGCAGTTCTTCCGCTGTTTCGTTATATTCCTTTAATTCGGAGTTAAAAGAAATATAGCGACTGTTATATTCAGCATTACGAATCTCTAACTGTTCTTCCATTGCCGCATAACGGCTCAGTTTTTCCTTTGTGTCAGAACTGGTGTTCATAATCGAAAAGAGACGGTCATTCTCCCCGGAAATCTTCTTCTCGCAAGCTTCCTGTTCTTTTCTTTTTGTAAGAATGGACTCTTCTAACTCTTCTAACTTCTTTTGTCCGTTACTGATTTCCTGTTTTTTTTGAACAGTTTCTTTTTTTAATACCTCGATTTCCGCTGTTTTTGTGTCTTTTTCTTCATCACTCTGTTTTTCTAACTCTTCATAATGTGTAATTAAAAGAGTGTTCGATTCTACTTTATGAGAAAGTAAAAGAATCTCATTATCTTTCGTCTCTTTTTTCCGGCGAAGCTCTTCTTTTTCTGATTCCTTTGTCTCAAGACTTTCTGTAACTGCCTGCGTCTGATCCTGAAGCTTTCCATTCTTTTCCTTAATCTTTTCGTATATCTTTCTCGTATCCTCTAAATCTCCGGAAACGATTTTGTACTGGCGCTCATTTTCCTCCTGCTCTTTTTTCAGTCGTTCATAATCATAAAGGAAAAGATGAATATCAATATCTTTTTCTTCATCACGAAGTTTTAAATATTCCTTTGCCTTCGCACTTTGTTTTTCTAACGGACCGACCTGTTTTTCAAGCTCAGCCAGAATGTCGGTAACACGCTCTAAGTTCTGGCGTTCCTGCTCTAAGGATTTCTCAGTAACCGTACGATTCTTTTTATATTTGGCAATTCCAGCTGCCTCATCAAATAGTTCTCGGCTGTCTTCAATCTTGCCACTTAAGATTTTTTCCACCTGGCCCTGTCCGATAATCGAATAGCCCTCTTTACCAATACCGGTATCGTAAAAAAGCTCCACGATATCTCTTCTTCGGCAGGAACTTCCGTTAATGAGATACTCACTCTCTCCAGAACGATATACTCGTCTTGCCACCGTCACTTCCTCATAATCAAGAGGAATAATACGGTTTGCATTTTCAAAAGTAATCGCCACATAAGCAAATCCCATCGGTCTTCTGCTTTGTGTACCGGAGAAAATAACATCTTCCATCTTCGAACCTCGAAGCTGTCTGGCACTCTGCTCACCTAAAACCCAGCGCACCGCATCTCCGATATTACTCTTTCCACTTCCGTTCGGGCCTACAATACCTGTAATTCCCTGTGGAAACTCAAACACGATCTTATTGGCAAAGGACTTAAATCCATTAATTTCGATACTTTTTAAATACATACTACCTCCGCCGCTTTTTTAACAACAGTATCGTCTGATAAGCGGCAATCTGCTCTGCTCCCTTTTTTGTCTTTCCTTTACCGATAGCATATGTCTTACCACCGATTTTGGCTTCAACGGTAAACTCTTTATTATGGTCTGGACCTGCTTCTCTTGTAAGGACATACTCAAGACGTGGATCAGGACCTGCCTGCACCATCTCCTGCAAAATCGTTTTCGCATCATAAAATAAGGATTTATCTTCTACATCTTTTAACAGATGTGTATGAATAAATGTTCTCGCTCTATCCATTCCGCCGTCTAAATAAATCGCTCCGATCAATGCCTCAAATGCATCGGAAAGAATAGAATCTCTTTCTCTTCCACCCGTTGCATCCTCTCCTCTGCTTAAAAGAAGATATTTGCCAAGTTCTACATCTCTTGCACAGATAGCTAAGGTATACTCACATACGAGACTGGAACGAAGCTTTGTAAGACGGCCCTCATTATAACCTGGATATTCTCTGAATACATAATCAGAAATGGTAACCTCTAACACAGCATCTCCCAAAAATTCCAGACGCTCATTATTTGCCTTCCTTCGTCCTCTCTGCTCATTCGCATAGGAACTATGTGTCATTGCCAGTGCTAATGTACGCTTATTTGTAAAAGTATAACCTATCTTTTCTTCTAATCCTTTAAATCTCTCTGTCCGAATCATTACTGCTCGCCTGCCTTCTCTTCTTTTGCCTGTGCCATTTCTTCTGCAAGATGCGCTACAATCTTTTCATTAATACGCTGCTCTTTAAAAGTAACACACTGGAAAATGGCAGTCTTTGTCTCTTTTGCCTTCGCACTTCCATGAATCTTTACAACAAGTCCCTTTAAACCAAGAAGTGGTGCTCCGCCGTACTCTGTTGCATCAAATGTCTTTAACGTATCTTTTAAAGCAGGTTTTACTAAAAGACCACCAATCTTACTTCTTGTTGTGGACATCATTCCTTCTTTAATTACATGAATCAATGTGCTGGCAAGACCTTCCTCAAGCTTTAAGATGACATTACCAACAAACGCTTCTGTTACGATAACATCTGCCTCACCCTTTGGAATATCTCTTGCTTCAATACTTCCGATAAAATTAATATTCTTACATGCCTTTAATAAAGGATAGGTTTCCTTTACAAGTGCATTACCTTTTGCCTCTTCTGCACCAATATTTACAATAGCAACACGAGGATTCTTTACACCGACAACGTCCTCCATATAAATAGAACCCATCTGTGCAAACTGTAAAAGATGTTCTGGACGGGCATCGACATTCGCACCGCAGTCAATTAAAAGCGAAACCCCTTTGGCTGTTGGAGTAAGAGGGGCAAGAGGAGCTCTCTTTACTCCTTTTCCCTTTCCAATTAAGACCTGTCCACCAACAAGAATCGCTCCTGAACTTCCGGCAGAAACAATGGCATCGCACTCGCCGCTCTTTACAGACTTAATCGCAACAACTAAAGAAGAATCTTTCTTCTTCTTAATTGCCATTGCAGGAGCTTCATTACAACTAATCTCCTCCGTTGTATGAGTAATCCCAATCTGTTCCTTATTATAAGTATATTTATTAAGTTCCGTCTCAATCTTATCTTTATCACCAAATAGACGAAGCTTAATATCTGCTCTTTCGTTAATCGCCTCAATCGCACCTTTGATAATCTCTGCGGGTGCGTTATCTCCACCCATCGCGTCAATTGCGATTACGTTCTTATATTCCATAAAAGGCTCCTTTCCTTTAAGAAAGTACTCTCGGAAAATCATTTTACAAAAACCTTCCGAGAATACTTTGCAATTTTATTGTAAGTTTTATCATATAATAAAGTCACAGACTAGAGTAACACAATTGGGAGAAGATTTCAAGAATGCAGATTACTATTTAATTCATTAAGAGACAGACACCTGAGAAGAAAACCGATACCCTATAGTTGTGGTCTCGGAGCAAGATTTAGATGCGAGTGCATAAAGCGAGCATTTAAACTGCAGCGACTAATGTCACAAACAAATATAGGGTATCGGTTCTCTTCCCGCCTGTCTTTAGGTGGATTTTGTTTGAATTAAATTTAATTTCATAACATGAATTTTTCCTGATTCATTTTTCTTTTGATGAATACAGCGCTGTCCTACAAAGTGTATTTCTGGATTCTTTGTTACTTCTATTAAATTTTCAAGATATGTTTCACCTGTTACGAAATCTTCTTCTTCCTTTGCCATATGTACAGCAATCATAGAACTTGACAGTTTTCCGCAAAGATGAACAACGCTATTTGAAAGGAACTTCTCTATTTCTTTTAAAAGCATGAATGTAGCCATTCCACTACACTCTTTAAAACACTTTTCTCCAACCATATCCATTGTTGCTGTTGGTTCTGCTAAAGAAATGATTCGGCAGCCTGCCTGGATGACAGCTTTGATATATTCTGCTTCTTCTAATACAATCTTTTTCAATATTTTCTCAAGCTTTTCTGGTTCCGTTTGCATTGCCAGATACAGTTTCATAGGATCAATCAAGGCTGCTAATATAGAAAACGGAGCTTCTGCTTCAAGGATAAGAGGCTTTTCTTTTAATTTCTTTGTAACCTCTATGATAGTTTTAATACGTTTGTCTTGCATAAGAGTAAACTGTTCTGGTTTTATTTCTTCTAACCTAGAAAAAGGATAATCTCCTGTTGTCCAGTAATTTTCTCTTTTTATAACATCAGCTCCAAGAACTGCGCCTTCAAGGTTCTGAACAAGAGGTAATATAATTTCTTTCCGATTTTCTGCCTTTTTCCATGCAAGCAGAACTTTAGCCATCTCTTCTTCATTTGAAAGAATTGATAAATCTTTTTCCCATAGCCATCGGGGCATCGTTCTTTTGTCGTCTCCATTGCATTTCCATATTTGTCCCATTCTCGCACTCTCCTTAGAAGCAAAAAATCTTATTAGGATAATAAAAAAGGATACTGTAAAGTACCCTTCC
>ENA-ORSQ01000989-ORSQ01000989.1-human-gut-metagenome-genome-assembly--contig:-NODE-989-length-16149-cov-2.651858_pt1 | contig 16149 bp, 11 predicted proteins | sample MGYA00241900_ERZ509164 | MGnify/ENA primary metagenome ERZ509164 (study PRJEB26280, sample SAMEA2338807) | human gut metagenome | biome: human gut; feature: human-associated habitat; material: faeces...
TGAATTAGTTCGCTCAACTTTAGCGTGTATTGTATTAAGAAACACTGGCTCTTGTCCTTTAGAAATAAAAAGTTTAGAATTTAGCAAAAATTTCACACAACAACTTTCTCCCGAAGTACAAGAACGACTTAATAAGAAAAGCAAAACTAATATAGCTGTTTTTCCAAATCGCCAGTGGGTAATATCTTTTGATGTAAATGTTTTTGATATTTTGAAGAAATTTGAAGTAAAAGAGGTGGAAATCAACTACTGTTATTCCAAAACAGGAAAATACAAACGGAAGTACAAAGAAAAAATATCTATTGACTTTGAAGAATATAGAGGAATATTAGATTATATTTCCGAATTAGACGAATTTAAAAACAGCGTAGACAAATTAAACAAATCAATGATACGTTTTATTGATATTTCTAAAATTGATGATAGTGTTGAACAACGAATAAAAGAACAGGGTGCAGACAGCCAACAATAGGCTGTCCGCGCCCTGTTTTGTATTTAGTATCTGTTACGCAGTAGAACCCCGATTTTAAGAGAAAAGGTATTCCGTATCGCTTATGCAAGTTTCGTGTCTGTTATGCCCCGTAAATCAAGGTTTTTTTGCCCCTACTGCGTAACAAAGGCGCGCCGTTTTCTCATGCGCTCCGCTGCCTGTCTGCGGGTAATACGCTTCCGGCAGTCCGGGCAGTATTTGACGCTGTTAGAGGTGGACGCAAAAGAAGTTCCGCACTCGGTACAACGCTTTTTATCCTCGGTCTTGAAAAGCTCTGCATACAGCAGCTTATCAAGGGGCAATACGGCGGTCTGAAACCATTTGCAAAGAAGCGAATAGGAAATAAGCTGCGGGCAGACACATTCCTCCCCGTCGTCCAGTAAAATACAGTGTCCGTTATCGCAGTTGCAGCACTCCTTTTTTATAAGGCTGTTGACTTTCCGGCTTTGGGGTGGTGTAAGCCGCTTTATCCCGGTCATACCTCATCAGCGGCGAAAATAGCAAGCTCCGCATACTCATTTTCTGTCAGAGGTGCGATTTTCGCAAGGGTGCGTTTCGCCAGTTCCCGCATATCCTCGTCCATGAACGGCAGCGCAGCGTTGATGTTTTCTGTAAGCCCACGTTTGCCGTCCTCATTGTAAATGCTCAACAGGTTTGTTTCTTCAACTGTCAGTCTAATCATGCTCATACCTCCAATTCGTGATTTTTTGATTTTACAGCCGCCTTTTTCGGGGCGGCTTTTCTTTTGTCAGCGGCAAGCTGCGCCCGGATTGAGGGGCGCACCCTGCGAATATCTGTGCCCCGGTTTTCATTTTTATCAATCAAGGCGTATGTTCCATGTCTGCCCTCGATTTTGGAAAAGGAAAGTGTCTTATAGGGCAACATGGAAAACAGACGGTCGGTGTCCTTAGAGGACGCAAGCTGCATAAATGTCGGGGACAGCTCCACCATGAAATGTGTCCTATTAGGGCTATTGGGCGTGTCCCTGCGCTTCATTTCCTGCACAATGCGCCGCGCTTCGGCTTCAATCAGCCCAGCACGCAGGGCGGCGGTATGTTCCTTGAAGTCGCCCGGTGTCAGTTTATCCCGTTTTTGCTTTTCTTCCCGTAAAAGGAATTGTAGCGCGTCCGGGTCGTTGGGTACTGCTTCAAAGTGTTCAAACTTCCCTAAAGAAGTATCGGGATTTCCGTTAAAATGCTGTCCGGCGGGTATCTCCCTTGTCCCATGCTCATAAATCAACTTGACTGTGTCGGCGGCAAGCGCATTGTCCTTAACGCGCTCATACTGCCTTGCATAGTCAAGCTCATAAAGATTGCCTTTGATTTTCCCGCGCTCCCTGCCCGTCAGCTCGACGGCATAGGCAAGAACGCGGTCGCAGGTCTGCTCTTTGTAAAAACACCATGTATTGTGGGCGGCGGTATCCTTTAGGAACACGTCGCGCTCCTTAAAACAATGCGTCCCGGACGGGCGGCAAAACCATAGCAGCGTCTTATCCTCTCTGTTAGGGCTTGCCGCTGCTTTTGCGATAATCTCCTTGTCAATGTCAAAATCACTTTGGAAAAATCCTGTATTCTGCCGCATGATAGCGTCAAGAGAAGCGAAAATATCCACGTTTTCAAACTTATTCATGCGTCAGCTCCTTTCCAAATCCTGTGTTTTCTGTCTTGCCTGTTTCTTCGGTGTCTGTTCTTTCGCTGCTTTAAGCTGCGCCCGGATAGAGGGCTTCTTTTCCGTTTTTGCTGCCTTGCCACGTTCCTTGTCAGCCTTGACAGTTTCCGCAAGGTCAACAAGGGAAATGGTTTCTCCTGTCTTTACCTTTGCTTCCAATTCTGCGACGGTCGGGGTGTTGTTTATCTGCCCGTCAATCATGTTGTAGTTTTGCTCGGTGGTCTGCTCGGCAGTTTTCAGATAGTTTTCCGGCTGCAAAAATTCCGGCACTTTCTTATAACCGAAGCTGTCTACATAGTGGGCGGTGTCCTGCCCGTTCTGATGAAGCACCACCACGTCGGAAACGGAAAGGCTGTGTCCCTTAAAATCTTTCGGGTGGTCGATATTAAAGCGGGTGTAAATATCTTCAAGGGAAGTCCCCGGCGTAAGAGGTGCGGAATAGACAAGCGCATAGTTTTTCGCATCTACCCGATGTCCGGCGGCAGTCAGACGGTCGTAAGGCTCAAAGCGCAAGTCCCTTGTTTCGTCCCCGCCTTTTATCTGATAAATGGAAAAGGTGTCTTTGTCCTGTGGGGCTTCCTGTTCCGGCTGCCCCTGTGCGGGTTGTTCCTGTGCAGCTACCTTTTGCTGCCGGATATGCGCCCGCTGTAACTCGGTAGGCTTTTCCCCGGTAAGGGGAGCAATCGCTTTCACATAATCAGCCGCATAGTAGGCGTTACTGGTAAGCTGCCGCTGCCATGCCCCTGCTTTTGGCGACCAACGGAAGCCATTACTTTTTAAGGCTTCCCGCGTGGCTTCGTCCGGCTTATCCTCAAAGAAGATTTGCAGTCGGTTCGCTTCGGTGTTTGCTTCCACCTTGCCGCCGTCAAATTCCCAACCGACAAAACCGATTTCTTTTTGCTGTGAAAGGGATTTGATACGGTCTTTCACGCGCCGGATTTCTGCGCTGTTGTTGGATAACGCCCAAGTCGCAAAGGGCTTGTCCTCCAAATGCCAACTGCTCGCCATGTCCGCTTTCAGTTTTTCCAGTTCCTCCGGCGGTAAATGCGGGCAGCCGTCAAGGGTCTTATGCTTACGGTAATAAGCGTTTACGGCTTTCATGGTTTCCTGTGATTTTTCAAGGCTTTCCAGTTTCTTTTCTAACTTCTGTACTGCCTGCGGGTCGTCTGCGCTGATACCGCCCATGCCGGTACTGCGGATTTTATCAAGAAGCCCTTGTATGTCCTGCCATTCCCGGTAATTGCTGTCGCGGGCTGCGTTCTGCTTTTCTTTCTTCCTTGTGGGGAAGTTAGAGCCGCCCGCAATCAGGATAGAGGGAACACGCGCGTCAATCTCATAGCCTTTATTCATGTTCGCCGCCAGTTTCCGGGCATAGGTGTCAAGCAGGCTGTCGATTTTCTCATGGTACATCGGGTCTACCCGCTGTTTCTGCCTTTCTGCAAGCTGTATGGCTTCATCAACGTAATGCCTGTATTCAGCCGTCGCGCTGCCTTGCTTATAATCGGAAAAACTGTTCATATCCTTTGCACGTTTGGCGGCAGCTTCATTGATAGTATAATAAGGGGCGGCGGGTGCAGCCTGTTCCGGCTGTGCTTCTTTTTCCTGTACCGGGGCTGTTTCTTCGGGAAGCTCCGGCGCGGCTGCTTTTGTTTCGGGCTGTTTGGCGGCTTCCTGTGCGGGCTGTGCCTGTTCGGTGGTCTGTTCTTTATCCTGTGCCTTTTGGATTTCTGCAAAATGTCCGTCTATGGTATCAATCAGATTTGCGGCGGTGCTGCGGATTGTTTCAAGAGAGCCTTTCAGTTCTGCAAGTTCTTTTCCGCTGCTCCACCCGGCGATATACCCAAAAGAATAGTCCGACGTATCAAGCCCGTAATGTTGGCAGACCGCATAGGCGACGCTTTCCGCCTGTACCTCGCGGGTGCGGCGGTCGGGGCGTTCCGGCATGGCAAGGGCGGTATCATGCAGCGTGGCGTGGGCGATTTCATGGATTGCGGTCTTGATATTCTGCAATTCGTCCATGCCCTCGTTGATGAAGATACGCTTTTCCTCATAATTGCAGCGTCCTTTTACGCCGCCGCTTAGTGCTTCAAATCCCATAGCAAAGGGAGAAGTCTTTTCAAGGGCAGCGAAAAAATCCTTGTATTGTTCCACGTTGCCCGTCAGCTCATAGGTAAGGGCAGGAAGCTCCTTTCCCTCGGTCTGTGAAATATCAAAGACAGATACTACACGAAAAGCGGGTATCTTGATTTCTTTTTCTTCGGTAACAGGTTTTCCGTCCTTATCGAAAACAGGCTTTTGGGTGTCCGGGTCGATTTTTTCCACCTGCTTCTTGACGGTAAACGGGGACGGTGCAAGTATCTTGATAGCTTTTTCTCCGGGCTTTACATGGCGGTCAAATTCCTTTTCCCATTGTTTATAGCCTTTCACAAGATTGCCGCCCTGCATGGCGATAAGGATTGTATTGTTAAGGCTGTAATCATGGAATTTTGACATGGTACGCAGATAATCGGCGTAACGGTCGCTTTCATACAGTCCTAAAATTCCCTGTTCCAGTCGGTCGGTAATCTCTTTCATTTTATCGGCGGGCTTTTCAGAAGATAGGATAATCGGGAGAACCGGGGGCTGCTCTGTGGCGGCGGTTTGTATGGCTGCGGAAGCGTCAAGGTCTGCCTGTTCCTTTTCCTGTACTGGCGGCTGCGGCGTTACCCGGTATTCCTCCGGCACGTCGCGCCCGTCGTACCACTGTGTAAAGGTGTTGCGGTTATTGTAGATATAGCCCTGCTCGGTAAAGCTGCCCCCGTCATTGATAGCAGCGTCCCGCCCGTATTCCTCATACATGAAATATTTTTTTGCTTCTTCGGGCAGCTCCAACTCGTCCAGTTCTTCAATCAGATAATGCCCGTAATCTTCCTCACTCTGTACGGACGGGTAAAGCCAGTAACAATCAAGGTTTTGTGCAAGGTTGATAATATCCTGCAAGTCCCTTGTATGGTCGCCGTATTCCATAGCTGCAACAAATTTTTCCCGGTCGTCGTCAAACTGCATTTTCAAAAGTTCGCTCAAATAGTTCAGTTCGTCAAGGCTTTCAAGCTCGGTCAATTTTCCTGCCAGTCCTGCAATATAGGACTGGTATTCTGTGATATGCAACTCCCCGTAGTTTTTGCCGTCTATCCCGATACGGTCAAAGACTTCTTTCAAATGCTCGGCAGTCGTGGGGAATGATACCCATTCGCCCGCAGGTCTGCCCTCGGTGTACTTTCCAAGATTAGAAAGATACCCGCTTAAAATCGTTTCTACCATGCGTTCGCTCCTTTCGTTTTCAATCATACGGTGCATAAGTTCGTAGTCCTCCATGCTCATGCTTCCGTCAAATAGATAGGGGTCGGGTTCTTCGCCGTCCCGGTAGGCTTTTTCAGAGAAAGGCAGCCCCGCAGCGTGGGCGGCGGCTCTTGCTTCCTCGATAAGCTCCGGCGGCAGCCTGTCGTCGTGGGCTTCGATAAATTCCCCGATATTGCTATATCCGTTTTCGTAGTGGCGGCGCACCCCGGCGGTCAGCTCGTCAAGGTTCATATCCTCGCCAAGATAGCCGGAATAATAGCCGTTTACCACAACGGCGGCAGGGTCAGCCTGTTTGATTTCTTCCATGCGGCTTCTGTCCTCCGGGTAGAGAATATCGCTCATTTCAAGGTGGAAATATTCGGCGTTCCAAGAACGTCCCGTTTTCCAAAACGCCACCCAAGCGATACCGTCCCTTAATTCTTCTTGATAGTCCTTTACGGTGTCCCGTAAACTTGCCATGTGTAACCTCCTTTCTTCGGTTTCAGAGGGTAAAACCCTCCATAAAACAGAGGGTTTGGGAAACTTCCCAACAAGCAAAAATCCCCGCCGTTCTCGGTAGAGAAAGCAGGGATTTTACGGAAAAGGGTACTCTTTTCCTATGCTTGCTATTCAGTTATTTCTTCTTCGACAGTTCAATGCGGTAGTTGACATATTTCCCGCCTGTATCAGCCAATACGATAGTTCCGTCGTAGGTTTTGCCCGTCTTTGGGGAATAGAGCTTTTTCACATTTACTTTGCCGGATTGTAAGAGTGCAGCGGCAATTTTGGGGGTAAAGGTTACTTTTCGTTCTTCAAAGAAACGGTCATTTTTCCACATGGTAAAGCTACATTCCTTATTGCTGCAATAGTAGTTTTTCTTTCCCTCATAGACAGGAGAACCGCAGCGGGGGCAGCTTCCCAACGCTTCCCGTTCCGGCTTGAACATCTGCGCTTTATCATCAGAAAGAAACGGATAGGTCTTTACCAGTTCCCGCGCCATATCCTCGATACCCTCCATAAATGCGGCGGGGTCTGCCTTGCCTTTGGCAATCTGCGTCAGATTGTTTTCCCATTCTGCGGTAAGCTGCGGGCTTGTCAAGGTGTCCGGCAGGACACACACAAGATTGATACCGTCCTTTGTGGGAAGTAGCTGCTTGCCTTTTCGCTCCACAAAGCCGCCCTTTACCAGTTTTTCAATGACAGCGGCGCGGGTGGCGGGAGTTCCAAGCCCTTTGCGTTCTGCGTCCGGGTCGGTGTCCTCACTTCCGGCGCGCTCCATAGCAGAGAGCAGCGACGCTTCGTTGTGAGGTTTTGGCGGTGTTGTGTCATGCTCCGTTACCTTTGCCGTCGGATTTTCAAAGGTCTGTCCCTCGGTAAATGGCGGCAGGGTCTTTTCTGTGTCACTGTCTGCGTCGTCCGTTTCGGGCTTGTTCTTTAAGGCTGCCCTGTATCTTCGGTCAATCTCTTTCCACCCGTCGGACAGCACCGTTTTTCCCCTTGCGATAAAAGACTGTCCGGCACATTCAAAAACTGCTGTAACCGCTTCAAAGGTATGCGGTGCAGCGGTCGCCATGAGCAGACGCGCCCCGGCAAGGGTAAGGATATTCCTTTCGCTTTCCGGCAGCGTGGCAAGGTCGGTCTTTGCAAGCTCCATAGTCGGGATAATGGCATGGTGGTCTGATACCTTTTTACTGTTCAGCACCTTTCCAAGCTCCGGCGTGAAGTCTTTTCCCGCCATAAAAGAAAATTTCCCACAAAGCAGCTTGATAATGCCCGCCGCTGTGTCGCTCATGTCGTCGGTCAGAAATGCGCTGTCTGTTCTCGGATAAGTAAGAAGTCTTTTTTCATACAGGGCTTGTGCAAGGTCAAGGGTCTGCTTTGCGGTATAACCGAACAGGCGGTTTGCTTCCCTCTGTAAAGAAGTAAGGTCAAAGAGCTTCGGCGGGGCTGCGGTCTTTTTCTCTTTCACAAGGGAAGCACAGACTGCTTTTGACACTTCGCAAGCAGCTTTCAGCTTGTCAGCTTCGGAACGGTCAGATAGTTTTTCGCTTGCAGCTTCCGCGCCGGATAAGACAAGGCGCACATGGTAGTATTTTTCTTTCTTAAATGTGGTAATCGCTGCGTCCCGGTCAACAAGCATTTTTAAGGTCGGGGTCTGTACGCGTCCCACGTTCAAGGTATGATTGTAAAGGACAGAGAAAAGGCGGGTGGCATTGATACCGATTAACCAGTCAGCCTTTGCCCTGCACAATGCGGAAGCAAAGAGCGCGTCGTATTCCTCGCCGTTCTTCAGACGGGAAAAGCCCTCTTTGATTGCGCTGTCCTCCATAGAAGAAATCCAAAGGCGGCGCATAGGTTTCTTGCAGCCCGCCATTTCATAGACAAAGCGGAAAATGAGTTCGCCCTCGCGCCCCGCGTCGCAGGCATTGACGACTTCGGAAACGTCTGCCCGGTGCATAAGCTCTTTTAGGGTTTTGAATTGCTTTTCCTTGTCAGAAGCAACGGTGTATTTCCATTCCTGCGGCAAAATCGGTAAGCTGTCATAACTCCACTTTTTATACTGCTCCCCGTAAGCAGCAGCTTCCGCAAGCCCTACCAAATGTCCCACACACCAAGAAACGATATAGCCGCTTCCTGTGAGAAATCCGTCTTTCTTTTCCTTTGCCCCCAGTACGGCAGCGATTGTCTGTGCCACACTGGGCTTTTCTGCGATAACTAAAATCAAATATAAGTTCCTCCTTTCAGCGTTCCGGCTCGGTTTTCTTTTTCTCCTGTACCTGTTTCAGACAGTACCCCACACAAGGGGACTGTCCCTTGTAAGGGCAGGAAGCACAAGCAGGGGGATAAGGAACAGGCGGCGCATTATCACGCCGCCCGTTCGGTTTCTGTATCATCATCTTTTCAAAGGGATTGTCGGTAAACAGGGTCATAGGGTTTCTTCCTCCGTTTCTTCATCTTCGGGAGTTTCCCCGGTATCTGCTTCCGGCTCGTCCTCGTCGTAGTCCTCAAATTCAAAATCTTCAAGGTCGGTATCGCCCTTTACATTCTGCTTCGGCTTTAGAAACTTAAAGTAGTAGAACGCTGCGCCGCCACCAAGCAGGGCAAAGAGGACTAAGGCAAGCACTACACCGGGATTGCCGCTTTTTTCTTTCGGTTCTTCCGGCTGCTCCGTTGGTGTTGGGGTAGGTTCTTTGCCTGTGCAGCCTGTCATACTGGTAACACATACCGGGCAGGACGTGTTTACCTTTCCGACTTCGCATTTTTCCGTACAGTTACAGATTTCCGGCTTTTTGGCAGCTTCGCCGTTTTCGGTCAGTGCCATAAGGTCGGCTTCGTCCACTTGATTTAGGAAATGTACGGTCTGTTCGCCCTCGGCGGCGCGGTCAATGAGGATATAGAAATAGTTGCCGCCTTTGGTGGTAACAGTGATAAGCTGCTTATTGCCACCGAAATCGTCAACCAGTGTTGCGTTTCCCTTTGGGGTAAGGGGCGGCGTTTCCTCTTTTTCCTCCACAACTACATTACTGTCGTTGGTCGCGTCCCCGGCGGGCGGCTCTGTGGCTGCGCCCTGTGCATAGGCAGGGACAGAAAAACCGCCCATAAGGATAAGGGCGGCACAAAGGGCAGTCATGGTCTTTTTCAGTTTATTCTTCATCTGCATTTTCCTCCTGTTCGTTTTCTTCTGCGGGTGCGGCAGTCATGCCGGGAATACCGCCGCCGGACAGCATAGCGTTCAGTTCCTGCGGGGTCAGACGCATAGCTCGTACAAGCTGCACGATTTCAAGGTTTTCCGCTTCGGTTTTCTGCGCTTCCAGTCCTTTCAACTTGTTCTGATACTCTGTGATTTTCTCGCGGGTCTTTGCGATTTCCTTATTGATACGGTCGATTTTATTGTTTGCCATAGGTCATTTCTCCTTTCTTTTTTTGGGCTGCTTTACCAGTTCATCAGCCCGTAGCCTTTGATACATTGATAGTTAAGGTCATAGCTCTTTATCTTGCAGGCGTCGCCGGAATTGCCCTCAACGGTATAGACGCGGCTGCCGTCCCTGCCAAGTACAAGCCCCACATGGTCGGCAACGCCGTCTAAATCCCAATCGAAAAAGATAGCGTCGCCCGGTGCGATATTCTCATAGCCGCGTGCGCCCCATTGTCCCCTTGACTGAAACCAAGGGACACCCTGCCATTCGCAGCCCGCAAATCGGGGTTCGCTTTTTCCGGCTTGATTGTAGCACCATGATACAAAACAGGCGCACCATTCCACGCGGCTGTTAAAGCCGTACCAAGACCAGTAAGGGTAGCCGCCCACATTTCCGACTTGCTGTTTTGCAAGCTCCATAAGCTCTTGATTTCCGGGGCGCGTACCGTTTACAAACTCCACGCCGCTTAAATCCTCGGACGGGCTTCCGTCGGGAGAACCGCCGCCAAAAATCAGCGGTTTGTTGCCGCTTGTTTCCAAATACACCCGGTACATTTCAAGCTGCTGTGGCGTAAGAAGTTCCTCCGCAAGCTCGGAAATCAGCTTATTTGTCAGTTTCACATTCAAGATGTAATACTCATAAGGGACTTCCTCGGTGGTGGTTTCCCCGGTTTCCGGGTCGGTGCTTGTTTCGGTGCGGTAGCGTATTTCCACTTCCTCGGTCAGCGTCAAGGTGTACTGCATGGAAAAGATACGTTCAAGCTCTGCCTGTGCGCTCTGCGGGGTGTAGCTCTGCAAGAGGGCGGTCAAGTAAGACGCAAGTTCGTGGGGGTTATGCCCGATACTGTCAAGGTCGTAGCGGTATTCATCATAGCCGGGGTGGGTGCTTTCGATATTGTCAATCTCACTTTGCAGCCCGTTTTCCAATGCGGCATAGTTGTTTTCAACTGCCACAAGGTCGCTGTCCTCGGATGTGTAGGAAGTGCCAAGCACCCCGTTTGTCAAGCCCGAAAACATAGCCCCGCAAGAGGACAGCCCTGCGGAAATCATAATAAAGAGAAGCAGCGCGGCAACTGCAATCAAAATGCCCGCCGGGTGTCTTGCCGCAAATGCGGCGGCTTTCCTCGTTTCCTCGGCGGTTTTCTTCGCCGTCTTTCTTGTGGCTTCCGCTGCGGCTTTTGCCCCTCCTTTCTTTGCCGCCTTTGCATACTGGCGTTTTATCTGCTGTTTCTGCATGAAACGGGAAAGCGGGTTAGAAGTAAGCTGCGGGTTGTCGTGCAGGGTTTTGTGATACTGGAAGTTGACGTTTGCCTTAAATGCTGCCTTTTCTGCCTTTGCCGCTTCCCGGTAGGGTTTCAGCTTATGGCTGCGGTAGCCCTGTTTTAACTTCCGCGCCCCGTATTTCGCGCCGCGCTCGGCAAGTTCCTCCGATTTATGCGCCCCCTCAACGCCGGAATTGTCCTTTTCAACGGAATGTATCTTGTTGTGGACGAAAATACCCGCTTCCTGTGCGGGGCGGGATAGCGGGTTATTGTGGGGCTTATTCTTTCCTATGGGCTTTTCCTGTTCCTCAAAATGTAGGCGGGTCTTGCCTTTCCCGGTGGCTTCATCAAAGGTGCGCTCCCGTACAAGTTTCTTTTCTTTGGGGATAGCCGCCTTTGCCGCGTCCAGACGGTCGGCTGCTTTGTCCGATTTTCGGATATACCTTTCAAGCTCCGGCGTTGCCCGTTCCTCGTCGGTAAACTGCAAGCGGGAAGATTTTTCTTTTGCTGTGGCTTCTGCCTGTGCTTTCCTCGCCGCCTTTTTGCTCGCCTTTCTGGTACGCGCCCCGTCGATACGTTCCAAGACGCGCTCGGCTGCTGCGGTGTCCTGTTCCCGTTCTGCCCCCGGCGCATGGGGAAGCGGCGGCGTGTCGGTTAAGGGCGGGGAAGTTGCGCCGCCCGGTAGGGGCTGCGCTGCCTGTTCCGGCTGCGGTGGGGCTTCGGTCTTTGCAAAGTCCGCGTCCCTTATCCGCTTGCTGATACGTTTCTTTTTCCCGGTAGCGGCGTTTACCTCGACAGCCCCCTCGCGGGTCATTTTCTGCGTGACTTTTTCACGCGCCTTATATTGTTTTATGTGTCTGTCCCTCCAATCCGCGCCCTTGCAAGGGCGCAATACTCGGCGTTTATCTCAATGCCTATATAATGCCTGTCAAGCTGCTTTGCGGCTGCCCCCGTCGTGCCGCTGCCGAAAAAGGGGTCAAGCACAACGCCGCCTTTCGGACAGCCCGCCTTGATACAGGTTTCGGCAAGTTTTGGCGGGAACGCGGCGAAATGCCCGCCCTTGTAGGGAACGGTATTGATAAGCCACACGTCCCGCTTGTTCCGCGTGGTCGGCATGAGCGCGTCGTCATAATAGCCGCCGCTGCGGGGCTGATTGATACCCTGTACCTTGCCCTGTCCCGGTACTTCCTCGGCGTATTTGTGTCCTGCGCCGCGCCCTTGTCGGTACCGCGCAGCCGTTCCCGGCGCGATCGGCTCTGCAATGGCGGCAGCGTCATAGTAATATTTCTTTTCCTTTGAAAGCAGGAAGATATGTTCATAGCAGCGGGTAGGGCGGTCTTTCACGCTCTCCGGCATGGGGTTTTCTTTCTGCCAGATAATGTCGCTCCTTAAATACCACCCGTCAGCGCGTAGGGCAAAAGCTAAAAGCCAGGGAATACCGATTAAGTCCTTTTGTTTGCAGCCGGAAACGCGGTTGTTTCTTGCAATCTGCTGTCCGTTTCTCCCTTTCGGGTTCTTCGGGTCTGCATGGTAGCCTTTATTTCCTGTGCCGCAGTAGGTGTCCGCGATATTCAGCCAGAGCGTACCGTCAGAACGCAGTACCCGGCGCAGTTCGCGGAAAACCTCGGTCAGCCTGTCAATGTACTGCTCCGGCGTGTCCTCCCGCCCAATCTGCATATCAAGCCCGTAATCCCTAAGCGCATAGTAGGGCGGGCTTGTGACGCAACAGTGTACGCTTTCCTCTGGAAGCTCCCGCAAGGCATAGAGCGCGTCCCGGTTGATAATGGTGTCTGTCCTTAATTTTGTCATGCTTCGCCCACTTCCTCCGGCTTCGTCGTCATTACCCGGTAAAGCTCGGTGTCTTTCGGGAAGCGGTCTACAAAGGGCAGCACCACGTTCCCGTAGAAGATAAGCCCCTCGCCCGCTTCGGTGTGGGTGACATACTTCATCTGCTGCGGGGAGATGTTGAGCTGCTTTGCAAGGATAGCCCGGTCGCCCTGTGCCTGATTGAGCATGAGGACAAAATCGGAGTTTTCAAAGATATTCTCGACTTCACGGCTGCTTAAAAGGTCTTTGACATTCTGCGTGATTGCCGTCGGTATGCCGCCCCATTTACGAAAACGCTTCCAAATCTCCACGCTGTAAGCGGCGGTCTGTTCCTCTTTTAAGAGCAAGTGAAATTCGTCCATATAGTAGCGGGTCGCCTTTTTCTCTGCCCGGTTTATCGTTACCCTGTTCCATGTCTGGTCTTGCACAATGAGCATACCTAACTTTTTAAGCTGCTTCCCAAGCTGCTTTATATCAAAGCAGACAAGGCGGTTAGAAAGTTCCACGTTGGTTCTGTGGTTGAATACGTTAAGGCTGCCGGAAACATACAGCTCCAATGCCGCCGCGATACGGGCAGCTTCCGGCTCCGGCTGTCTTAACAGCTCGTCGTAAAGGTCGCCCAAGATAGGCATTTTTGCCGGGTCGGGGTCTGCAAGGAACGGGCGGTACACATTTCTTACAGCCCTGTCAATGACGGTCTTATCGACAGGCTGCAAACCCTCCTTGCCTCCGATAACAAGCTCGCAAAGGGAAAGGATAAAATCACTTTTCAGCGCAAGGGGGTTGTCGTCCTCGCTGTAATTAAGGTTTATGTCCATAGGGTTTACATACTGGGGCTTGCCGTCAATGCCCCTGCCCGTAGGGGAAAGACGTATCACTTGCCCATTAAGACGCTGCACAAGGGAAAAATACTCGGCTTCCGGGTCGCAGATGATAATGTCGTCGTCGGTAATGAGGAAAGCATTTGTCATTTCCCTTTTTGCCGCAAAAGATTTTCCGCTTCCCGGCGTTCCCAATATAAGCCCGTTGGGATTTTTGAGCTGCTTTCTGTCGCAGAGTATCATGTTGTTAGAAAGGGCGTTCAAGCCATAGTACAGGGCTTGCCCCGTCTGAAAAAGCTCCTGCGTGATAAAGGGAATGAAAATAGCGGTGCTTGATGTGGTAAGCCCCCGTTGTATCGGGATAAGGTTTTCCCCAATCGGCACACTGGATAAAAGCCCTGCTTCCTGCTGATAGTCAAGGCGTGTCAGGCGGCAGTTGTATTTCTGTGCGATACCCGCCGCAGCGAAAATATCATTTTCCAGTTTCCGCTTCGTGTCTGCCATGTTTACCACAAGGAACGTAAGGAGAAACATTCGCTCGTTGCGGCTCTGTAAGTCCTGCAACAAGTTCTTTGCTTCGCTGCCAAAGGTGGCAAGGTCGGACGGGATTATATCCATGTCATAGCCGCTTCTAACCGCTTTTTTCTGTTCCTCAATCTTCATCTTGTCAAGGTCTGTGATTTTGCGCTTAATGGTCTTGATTGCTTCCGACTGGTCGATACTGCGGATATGTAAGTTGACGATTACACCTGTTTCCAAGTCCAGTATGTCAGCAAGCATACGGTCGTTGAGTTCCGGCGCAAGGATTTCAAGGAAGCTCGCCGCGCCGATTTTCTTCCCCATGCGGAAATATCTGCCCTCGCCAAAACGGAAAGAGGACGGGGCGATAAAATCCTTTGTAGACAGCCCCGACGGGGTAAGCCAGTCAAAGGAAAAGGAGAACGGCTCGCCCTCCGGGTGGAATACCCCATGCAGCACCTTTAAGCGTTCATAGCCGGATAAGGGGCGGGCGGTTACGCCAAGCACCTTGAAATTGTTAAGCACGTCGGTTTCGATACGGGAAAGTCTTGATTTTGCAGCCGCCTTGTTATCGGCTTCAACGGTAAAGGTAATGTATTTGTGCTTCACAAGCCCGTTGTTGCCTTTACTAAGCTGATTTTTCAGCATATCGGAATACTCGGTGCGGATAGAGTTAAAAGCGTCCTCCTGTGCGGGAATAGAGATTGCTTTTTCTGCAAATCGCGCCGCATTTCCAATCAGATTTTCCGCTACGGTAAGAAATAGCCCGTGATCTATACAAACTGTTCCACCTGATGGTACTAAAACAGAAACTTTTTTGGATAGCGCTAACAGTCGTGCTGTTTCCTGCAATTCACTCTGCAAAACTGATAGTCTGATTTCTTTTGGCTTAACAGAGAGTTGTTCCAACTTTTGAACACTGCTCATAGCTTCTACATACTGCTCGATCCGTAAAGTGTAACTTTCCAGCCGGTCTATGGTCTGTTCGTCCTGAATACCTTGCCGCAAAAGTTTTACACTTCCTTTTAATACCGTAATCGGGTTACGCAGATCATGGGAAAATGCGGCATTGAGCCGTTTGCGTTCCTCGGCCTGTTGCCACAACAGCCGATTCGATTTCAGAAGTTCACTCCGCATTTCTTCAAAGGCAGCACATAGTTGTCCCATTTCATCGTTAGACAAAATCGGCAGCGAAAAATCCAGATCATTATTCTGAATCCGCATAATGCCATTTTGCAGGCAGGAAATAGGCTGTTTCAATTTGAGATAATAAAAAAGAAAGACTGAAACAATCAATCCGCCTACTGGAAAAAGAATACAGGAAACCGTCTGCACAATGTTTAGGATAGCCAAAATACGCTGTTGTGACACCGTAGGAGACGGCAGAGGTACAACAGAGCCATCCGACAAGATTTCTACACCGCCTAAAGGATAATGGTTTTCAATGCCTCGGCAAAGGAAGATAACTGCCCCAAGCAGGAGAAATGCCACTGCCAAACAGGAGAGGGATAATAGCAGGAAAGATTTCTTTAGTCCCATATTTTTTAGGCGTTCCACCGATAACCACACCCCCAAACCGTTTCAATGTAATTGTGCAATGTATGTGCTGCAAATTTAGCGCGTATTTTCCGAATATGCTCCATAATTGTATCGCTGTTTCCGTCCCCATCCAAGCCCCACACAAGCTCATAAATTCGCTCACGGTCAAAAACCTGTCCTGCATTGAGGGATAAAAGTTCTACAATCTCAAACTCCCTCTTAGATAGCGGGATGTTCTGATTATTGATTGTAACTGTTCGGGCAGAATAATCCAGTATCAATTCACCAAAGAAGCGCACTGCCGAATTATTTTGGCGTCGCTGCTCCCGGCGCAGATGTGCGGCAATACGCGCCCCCAATTCATCCAAATCAAAGGGCTTGACGATATAATCATCCGCCCCGGCCTGAAATCCAATGATCTTATCGCTGGATTCAATACGAGCAGTCAAAAAAAGAATGGGACAGGCAATGTGTTCCCGTATCTGCTGGCATACAGTCAGACCATCCATTCCCGGCATATTGATGTCCAATAAAATTAAATCTGGTTTGCAAGCTACTTTTTTGAGCGCTTCTTGTCCGCTATAAGCAGTCAGAATATCATATTGTGTTTGAAAATAACTCTGTATCATATCAACAATACCGCGTTCATCATCAACGATCAGTAATTTAGGATTCAAAATCATGCACCTCCGTTCTTTGTATGATATATGGTAAATCTCAAAAATTTCTCAACACTCTATGAAACCACAGCAGCTAACATTATAAGCACTCAATTCAAAACCAATTCGC
>ENA-ORSQ01000990-ORSQ01000990.1-human-gut-metagenome-genome-assembly--contig:-NODE-990-length-16144-cov-8.005780_pt1 | contig 16144 bp, 12 predicted proteins | sample MGYA00241900_ERZ509164 | MGnify/ENA primary metagenome ERZ509164 (study PRJEB26280, sample SAMEA2338807) | human gut metagenome | biome: human gut; feature: human-associated habitat; material: faeces...
GATAAAAGAAAAGGACACTCATCTTCCAGAAGTTCTGAAAACAAGCGTCCTTTTGACTTTTCTCTATGCTATTGAATAAAAAATGTTAATTCTGTCCGAATGTATTTCCTCATACCAGATGCAATACTACTGACACTTCGATGCCATTCATAATCTGCTTTTTCTTGCCCTGTTTGCCTGTTGGTGTGAAACTCATATGCCTCGCAAAGTGCCTAAAATTAAGGACTTCTACGAATTCACCCGATGTAGACAACACACGACTTCCACATGCACCGTATGCGGAAACTGATCCACAGGCGTCACATCCTTAAGCTCATACCCATTCGCTCTTAAGAACTTCACATCCCGCGCAAGTGTCGCACTGTCGCAGCTTACATACACAACTTTCTCCGGCTGCATATCCACGATCGTCTGAAGCAGGGATTCCTCACAGCCTTTTCTCGGCGGATCGACCACGATCACATCTGCGTGTGCGGTCTCTCCGTTATGTGTCTTTTCATATTCTTTGTAATACTCCGGCAGGACTTCTTCTGCCTTACCTACATAGAATTCCGCATTCGTAATGTCATTGATCTTTGCATTATTCTTCGCATCGTCAATGGCCTGCGGTACGATCTCCACGCCATATACCTGCTTTGCTTTCTTTGCAAGGAACAGGGAAATCGTTCCGATTCCACAGTACAGGTCCCACACCGCCTCATTGCCGGTCAGGCCTGCATAGTCTAATGCCAGTCCGTATAATTTCTCTGTCTGGACCGGATTCACCTGGTAGAATGACAGCGGAGATATCTGGTACTTGATCTCACCGATATAGTCTGTGATGAACTCCTGTCCCCACAGAAGGCGGATCGTATCGCCCATGATCACATTCGTCTTCGCTGTGTTCGTACTGAGAGTGATGCTTGTCATACCCGGAATCTGACGTAGCCGTCCGACCAGATCATGACAGTGCGGAATCGTCTTTCCATTGATGACCAGACATACCATGATTTCATCTGTCTTGAATCCGTAACGGAGCAGTACATGGCGTACCAGCCCTTTATGCTTCACTTCATCGTATGCCGGAATTTTGAATTCTTCCATGAAGTCCAGAATACAGTTCAGGATCTCTTCGTTAACTTCCACACCAAGCGCGCAGTCTGTATTCTCGATAATGCTGTGTGTTCTTCCGGCATAGAATCCAGCGATCACTCTGCCGTCTTTATCTGTTCCGATCGGGAACTGCGCCTTATTCCGGTAGCGGAACGGCTGCATTCCTTCTCCGTCCATGCCGACAGCCGGATGCATGATCTGATCCAGAAGTTCACCCGGAACTTCTCCGATCCGCTCCAGATTGCCGCGTACCTTAGATTCTTTAAATGCAAGCTGTGCCGGATACTTCATCTCCTGGATCTGACAGCCGCCGCATTTTCTTGCCATCGGACAGACCGGCTCTTCCACACGGTCTTTTGATGGAGTCAGGACATTCATCAGGCGGGCATAGCCGTAATTCTTCTTTGCTTTCATTACTTTCGCCTCTACAACATCCCCGATGATGGCATCTTTGATAAACAACGTGTATCCATCCACCTTGCCGATGCCTTCTCCTCCGACTCCGATATCTTCTATTTTTACCTTTACTATTTCATTCTTCTGCATCATTAGATAACTGTCTTTCTGATATTTGATTCAAACAGGCGGTTATATCCCAGCCAGTCATTTCCTTTTTTATCTTTGAATAACTCTGTCAGTGTCTGCATCTTGGCATCTGCATTGTCTGCAAGATTCAGTGCCATCGCCTCGGCAAGTGCCGGTTTCTTCGGTGAACCGTATTCCAGTTCTCCGTGATGTGCAACGATACAGTGTTTTAATTCATTCGCAAGTTTCTCCGGGAAGTCCGGGATATTGCGGACTGCATCTCCGATCATCTCCACACCGATTACAATATGTCCCAGAAGCTGTCCTTCATCTGTGTAATCATTTTCCGGGAAGGAAGATAATTCCTTCGTCTTTCCGATATCGTGGCAGATCGCTGCTGTGAAAAGCAGGTCCTTATTCAGGATCGGATATGCTCCCACCATATAGTCACAGAACTTCACAACACTTAATGTATGTTCCAGAAGTCCTCCGGCGAATCCATGATGAACCGTCTTCGCAGCGGAATGTCCCTTGAAATTACGGATAAATGTCTCGTCTTTTACAAAATAATACTCCAGCACCTGTCTCAGATACTGGTTCTCTACTTTCTTAATATATCCAAGCAGTTCCTCATACATGCCATCTGTACTCTTCTCCGTTGTCGGCATATAATCGGCGGCGATATATTCACCCTCCTGTGCTTTACGGATCTGCTTAATGTTAAGCTGCAGATTGTTATTATAGCTGATGATTTCACCATATACTTCAATAAAATCCATCTCATCATAATCTGCGATTCCGCCGGAATTCGGATCCCATACTTTCCCGTCAAGTGTCCCGGTCTTATCCTGAAGGATCAGATTATCATATGGTCTTCCGTTTCTGGTCTCCGCAGAACGCTTTCCTTTGCACAAATATACATTTCTGATTGTTTCTCCTTCGTGAAGGGTGTTGATATATCTCATCTTATTTCCTCTTTCTATATTCTATATTAATATTATTCTATATTTTACAACGATCGAAACATCTCCCCGGAAGCATCCGGCAAGCCTACTCCTTGCTTCCGACTGTCACGTCAAATGAAATATCCACATAACCGCCGGATCCCTGTCTCTGTCCTTTGAGTCTTATCTTGCTGCCGCTTTTCTGGTCACGCATCACACTCTGATAGACCGCCAGCGACGATATCTTCTTGCCTGCAGCCTCTGTGATTATATCCCCGCTCTGGATTCCTGCTGCCATTGCCGGAGAATCCGGCTCTACTGTCTGGACGTATACTCCATTTGGAATTCCCTGAGCTTCGATCTCTGCCGTCACATCCAGTCCACGAATACCGACATACGGCACCGCCTGTCCGTTAGACAACAATTCAATCTCTGATTTTAAGCCCGAAATTCCATACCCGGTTACCAGCCTTTTACTGCTATTATCAGAAATACTCTGATCAATAATTCCGACTACTTCTCCCGACAAATTAACGATCACACCTGTTCCGTCTTCTGCCGCACCAATATCAGTGCAAAGGAGCTGATAACTTCCGTCATCTGCATCCAGTTCATTTCTGCTGTTCGCAATCGTTCCAAATCCGACCGCTCCTGCATAGCCAAATGGCTTTCCAAGCACTGCCACGGCGTCCCCTTTCTGTACAGAATTGGAACTGCCAAGTTTGGCGGTACTGATCTGCGTCCATGTTGACTGTTCAATGCTGCTTCCCGACACAGCATAGATCGCAAATCCGAGACTTTCATCTTTCTTCTTCACAGATGCCTGTTCTGTATTGCCATCCGAGAATCTAATATGGATCTCTTTTGCATCTTTTAATATAGAAGTCTTTCCGTATACCAGAAGCTCCTGCCCATTATCAGCGATGATCAGTCCGGACACACTGTTTTTATTATCATAAGACTCGTCTGTCCAGTCCTGCTCTCCAGATACACCTATGACCTCTACCACGGATTTTCCGGCCTCTGTGGCTACGTCGTTCATTGCTTTCTGAAGTTCTCTGTAATTGTCAATATCCAGCGTCTGTTCCGTATTGTTACTGGTATCCGCTTTTTTTTCTTCTGTATTATCTTCTTCTTTCTCTTTCGGTATCACTACCTCTTGTGAATCTCCGGGAAACTTCTTATCAAGCCATGGTTTGAGCGCAGAAAAACTAATGCAGGCACACACACCGAATACCACTCCAAGCCCCGCCATACGAAGCAGGTCTTTACGGCACTTTTTTCCACGGCTGTTCTCGTCTTTGATCGTCTCCTGCATAAATGAATATTCTGATTTTTCTGTTTTTTTCCCAGGTTCTCCCTGCTTATTTTCCAGAGGTTTCTGCTCATCCATCAGCTTTTTCGTCTCCTTTGCAATCCTTTTTATAGTATACCGTATGGAATGGGAATGTTCAATATTTATCCTTTTCTTTATCGTCCAAATAAGGTAGAATAGGTACTGACTACAGCTACTGTATGAACAGTAACATAGAATAAGTTCAGGTGAGAAACATGAATAAAAAAACATTAACTAAATTAGAATATCATAAAATTATTGACATCTTAATAGAACAGGCAACTTCTTTTGGCGGCAAGGAACGCTGCAAGAGATTAAAACCGATGACATCCATCACGGATATCGAAGCCGCACAAGAACAGACTGCCGCCGCATTTACCCGTATCATTAAGAAGGGACGTCCTTCTTTCGGAAGCTGTAATCCGGTCGGGGAATCCTTAAAGCGTCTGGAAGTCGGTGCCGCGCTCGGAAGCGGAGAGCTTTTGCGTATCTGTAAGCTTCTGGAAAATGCAGGGCAGATCAAAGCTTACGGCCGTCACGAGACTGTAGACGATGCAGAAGACTGTCTGGATGCTTTCTTCCAGCAGATCGAGCCACTGACACTGGTAAGCACTGAGATCCGCCGATGCATTATTGACGAAGATGAGATCAGTGATGATGCCAGCAGTACATTAAAGCAGATCCGCCGTTCCATGAACCAGATCAATGATAAAGTACATTCTACATTATCTTCTCTGGTCAACGGTTCGCTCCGTACCTATCTGCAGGATGCGATCATCACCATGCGCGGGGACCGCTACTGTATCCCGGTCAAAGCCGAATACAGAAGCCAGGTATCTGGTCTGATCCATGACCAGTCTGCCACAGGTTCTACCCTGTTCATCGAACCGATGTCTGTTGTAAAACTGAATAATGATTTAAAAGAGCTTTACGGCAAAGAGCAGGAAGAGATCCAGGTGATCCTTGCACGCTTAAGCGCCGATGTTGCAGAATATATCGACTCCATCCGCACCGACTACAAAGTCATGACGGAGCTGGATTTCATATTTGCAAGAGGAAATCTCGCAATCAACATGAACGCAAGCAAGCCAATCTTCAATACAGAAGGCCGGATCCATATCCGTGAGGGCCGCCATCCGCTGTTAGATAAGAAGAAAGTCGTTCCGATCACCGTCACACTCGGTGATACCTTCGACCTTCTGATCGTAACCGGACCGAACACCGGCGGTAAGACCGTTTCGTTAAAGACGGTCGGATTATTTACCCTGATGGGTCAGGCAGGACTTCATATTCCTGCGCTGGACCGTTCGGAACTGGCAATTTTTGAAAATGTATATGCCGATATCGGAGATGAGCAGAGTATCGAGCAGAGCCTCAGTACCTTCTCTTCTCATATGACGAATATCGTTTCGTTCTTAAAACATGTAGACGAACATTCTCTGGTACTGTTCGATGAGTTGAATGCAGGAACCGACCCTACCGAAGGTGCTGCTCTTGCGATCGCCATCTTAAGCTATCTGCACCAGAGAGGCATCCGTACCATGGCAACGACACACTACAGCGAACTGAAAGTCTTCGCACTTTCCACACCGGGCGTTGAAAATGCCTGTTGTGAATTCGATGTAGAGACGCTCAGTCCGACTTACCGCCTTCTGATCGGTATTCCGGGAAAGAGTAATGCATTTGCCATCGCAGGAAAACTCGGACTTCCGGATTATATCATCGAAGATGCCAAGACACATCTGACCGAACAGGATGAATCCTTCGAAGACCTGTTAACCGATCTGGAGACAAGTAAACGTACCATCCGAAAAGAGCAGGAAGAGATCGAACACTACAAACGTGAACTGGCACATCTCGAAGAAGAGACCCGTCAGAAACGTGATAAATTAGAAGAACAGCGTGACCGTATCATCCGCGAGGCCAATGAAAAGGCTCATGAGATCCTGGCCGATGCCAAGGAAACAGCCGATGAGACCATGCGTAATTTCCACAAATTCGGCAAAGCCAATATCTCCGTTGCCGAGATGGAAAAGGAACGTGAGCGTCTCCGCAAGAAGATGAACGCGACACAGAATTCCATGAAGACAGATACCAAGAAACCAAAAAAGGCTTACAAACCAAGTGATTTCAAACTTGGAGAATCTGTCAAGGTACTGAGTATGAACCTGACCGGATCTGTCACTTCACTTCCGGATTCCAAGGGAAATGTCACCGTACAGATGGGAATCTTACGTTCCACAGTTAATATTTCCGATCTGGAGATCATCGATGAAGCGCCGGCATATTCATTTGCCAAAAGAACCCGTCAGACCGATAAAGGCAAAGTCAAGATGGGCAAATCTCTTGCGATCAGTCCTGAGATCAACCTTCTTGGTAAAACAGTCGATGAAGCGATCGCCGAGCTGGATAAATATCTGGACGACGCCTCGCTTGCACACCTCAGTTCTGTAAGAATCGTTCACGGTAAAGGAACCGGAGCTTTAAGAGCCGGTATCCATAAATATCTGAAACGGCAGAAACATGTCAAATCATTCCGCCTTGGCGCATTTGGCGAAGGTGACGCCGGCGTAACGATCGCTGAGCTGAAATAAAAGTTAAAATAAGGGATAGTATAAGGGGAAACTTTAAAGTGAATCAGTATAGATAAATGCATCTATATACGGGAGGAGTATACATCTATGAACAAACAGAAAATACTGATCGTCGATGACGATGAAAATATCGCTGAACTGGTCTCATTATATCTGACAAAAGAATGCTTTGACACTATGATGGTCCACGATGGCGAACGGGCACTGGTTGCCTTTGACACTTACAAACCGAACCTGATTCTTTTAGATCTCATGCTGCCTGGTATCGACGGGTATCAGGTCTGTCGCGAGATCCGTACGAGATCTAACACTCCGATCATCATGCTGTCCGCCAAGGGTGAAGTATTCGACAAGGTACTTGGCCTGGAGCTCGGTGCAGATGATTACATTATGAAACCATTTGATGCCAAAGAGCTGGTTGCACGTGTAAAAGCAGTCTTACGCCGCTATCAGGTCGGCTCCAAACCGGAGACTCCTCAGGCAGATAAGGGAAAATGTGTCGAATACCCGGGAATTGAGATCAACCTTACCAATTACTCCGTCATTGTTGACGGCCATACGGTTGAGATGCCACCAAAGGAACTGGAACTTCTCTATTTCCTCGCATCCTCTCCGAACCAGGTATTCACAAGAGAACAGTTACTGGATCAGATCTGGGGCTATGAATATATCGGCGATACCCGTACCGTCGATGTGCACATCAAACGTCTCCGCGAGAAGATCAAGGATCACAATGGCTGGAGTCTCAGCACTGTATGGGGAATCGGTTATAAATTTGAAGTAAAATAACAGCAGGTTAATATCATGAAAAGTACATTATATTTAAAATTTATATTTATCTATATTGTGTTCGGATTCTTAAGCCTTTTTACAGCCGCAACACTGACAGAGAACCTGGTCAGTACGCCGATTTTTAACCGCGTAAGTAACAGTATGTACCGGGAAGCTACGATGGTTGCCAACGACTATCTTCCCGGTTATTTTTCCGGCGGATTAACAGAATCTGACGCACAGATGATCTTATCCGGAATAGAGACACAGCTTGACGCTGCAGTCTGGTTCGTTTCAAAAGATGGAAAAGTAATCCTTTCTGCACAGTCCGGGAGCTACCCGTCCGCGCCTGATTCCATTAAAGATTTCGACCCGGCGGAATCCGGAAGCGATCGTTCACAGACTGGTGATTATCACGGATATTTTGACAATGATGTGATCACTGTCACTGTACCGGTAACTTACGGGTATTCTCCAAAAGGATATCTGATGATCCACCAGTATACCTCTGTTGTGGATACCATGACAGACACACTGATGCGTGGTGTATATATTACATTCATCGTAATCTTCCTGCTTTCGTTCATTATCCTGCTGGCGTTCCATTTCCTTGTGTACCGTCCGCTTCATAAGATTACCGAAGCAGCAACCCAATATGCTTCCGGTAACCTGGAATATGAGATTCCTGTCACAACTGAAGATGAGATGGGTTATCTGTCCGCATCACTGAACTACATGTCCTCTCAGCTTAGGGATATGGAAGATTATCAGAAGAAATTTGTGGCAAATGTGTCTCATGATTTTCGTTCTCCACTTACCTCCATCAAAGGTTATGTGGAAGCCATGACAGACGGAACCATCCCACCAGAATTACATGAAAAATACCTGAAGATCATCTTATTCGAAACAGAACGCCTGACAGATCTGACACAGGATCTTCTGACGTTAAATGAATTTGACACCAATCACCTGCTTCTCAACCGGGAAGTATTCGATATTCACGAGATGATCAAGCATGTAGCGGCATCTTTCGAAGGTGTCTGCACACAGAAGAAGATTTCCATCGAATTGGTCTTCGCAACAAAACACCTGAACGTCAACGCTGACAAACGAAAAATCCAGCAAGTCTTATACAACCTGCTGGACAATGCGATTAAATTCAGTGATCCGAATTCCATCGTCACGATTGAGACGACAGACCGCGGAGAAAAAGTATATACCTCTGTAAAAGATAACGGTATGGGTATTCCAAGATCAGCGCTTGGGAAAATCTGGGAACGCTTTTACAAGAGTGACCTCTCCCGTGGAAAAGATAAGAAAGGTACCGGACTTGGACTTGCGATCGTGAAAGAAGCAATTCAGGCACATGGGGAGAATATTACCGTGGTGAGTACGGAAGGAGTCGGAACCGAATTCTCCTTTTCACTTCCGAAGGTTGCTGGCTAATTTATCATTGTGACCTCTCAGTCCATGAGAAAGAGTTGGAACTTCTTAAGTAAAAAAATCGGCCGTTAGCCGGTTAAAAATCATTTGTCTGAGCGATCAGCGAGTTATGATTTTTGACCGGCTGCTTTTAGGCCGATTTTTTTGCTTTAGATGTTCCCCATGATTGAATCCGCACAGCAATCCCTTCTATACTTTTATTCAGGACCGGGGTAAGCCGCCATGATACATTAAATTTTTCTACTTACTATACAGAATCTTCTGCACCTCATCCGTCTTCAGATTCTTTTTCGTCACCCATGTATATCCCGTATTAACCACAGCCTCATTTCCCATATTCAGAGAAGCCCTTGCTGCAGCCACAACGGTTGCATATCCCATGCCAAATGGGTTCTGTACGATCAGTCCGTTAACTTTACCGTCTTTCAGATCCTGAATCCCATCATCGTTGGCATCGAAGCCGATGACTTTCACTTTTTTCTCCATTTTATTTCTTTCCAGACCATCGACTGCAAGTTTTACGGAATCCCCGTTTGCAGCAAAGCAGCCTGTAATATTTGGATGTTTTGCAAGGATATAATCAACTACCTGATCTTCAGTGATACTGTCTGCTGTTACAACATCTTCTCCTGTGAGCTGTCCCTCCGGAAGTTCACTGTCTTTTGGTCGGTAGGTTCCGGCATTGATCTCATCGGATACTGTCTTCTGCATATTGCTCAGTTCATCCATGTGGTATACATTGACCACTGAAATATTCGGATGATTTGCTTTCAATTCTTCTGTTACAGCTTTTTCTCTCTGAAGAGCTGCCTGTGATTTGGAATCCTGAATGAACAGCACCGCTTCTCCGCTGTCGCCCATCTCTTCCGCAAGTCTCTGTGCCGCTTCCTTTCCTGCAGCTACATTGTCTGTGGATACATCTGCAGCCACACCCTGATAATCTGATCCGGAATCAAAAGTTACGATCGGAATCTCACTGTCTGTTGCAAGATCGAATTGCACCTGGCATGCCTGCAGGTCTACGATCGAAATGCCCACTGCGACCGGATATCTGTCCAGTTCTTCATCCAGAAGATTTACCTGGTCATCGACATTATCTGCTGTATCCGGTGCATTAAATGCTACTTTCACCTTATCTTTTCCTGTATACCCAAGATTTGTATTAATATCTTCCGCAGCCTGCGCTACACCTTTTTTCACTTCATCCCAGTACTGTGTTCCGTTCGCTTTTCCGATAATGGAAATATAATCGCCTTTTTTCAGCTTTAATCCGTCCGTATTATTATATGCCGCCGGAGTGATCAGATCTAATTTCCCCTGATATGCGTTTTCTTCTGTCTTAGTTGTATTCTTTTCTGACTCAATCTTTTTCTCTTCATCGGTTGCTTTTGATGTCTGCTGACATCCACATACAAGCAGTGCTGTACCCAGCAGCATGGCAATGATTCTGTTTTTCTTCATTTTCCTCTCTCCTATATCTGGTATCATTTCTACTTATACTTAATACTTCTAACTTTTGATTATATTTTTTTCTTATATTTTTTCAGCACCATATACTATACACCAAAACGGTGAAAAATTGTTGAAATTTTTCTTAATTTTCCTCTATGACTTTTATATTTCTGTAGAAATACTTTTTTCCCCTTTATTGTGATAGCTTTTTCTAACATAAGTTAGCTATAACTAAACTTTTATGTATTTCTAAAAAAACATTCTATTCCCTTGTTTATTTTTATTTTTTGTATTATTATAGGAACAGAGACAACGAATTGGATTATGTCTAGAATATTTAATCTCAAAGGAGGGTACATACTATGGCACACGTAATTGGTGATGAATGTGTAAGCTGCGGATCTTGCGAAGCTGAATGTCCAGTAGGAGCTATCGCTCAGGGAGCAGATCATTATGAGATCGATGCTGACGCTTGTGTAGATTGTGGCGCTTGTGCTGCTCAGTGTCCAGTAGGAGCAATTTCTGAAGGTTAATAACGCAGAATAAGTAAGATAAGAATGCACGGTACATTTTGTATCGTGCATTTTTTTGTTTTGATATTTTATATATTATTTCTTTTTTAATAAATTTATTTCTCTCGACGGATTCTGACGAATTCGGTGATCTTTCCTGTGCTATGATACATTTACCCATAAGGGACAAGTATTATAAGATAAGGGGGTATCTAACATGGGAAATCATATGAATACTTTAGAACAGATAAAACGTGAGACCAGAGATGATGCCAGACTGTATGCCTGTATCCGGGATCTTTATGATCAGGGAGTTTCTCTCTCTGATTTAAAAGCACTGATTCCCGATATCAGACGGACCAGAGAACAGTTACAGTTAAAACGCATGCTGCAGAATAACAACGAAGTTCTCATGGCAATGTTCAGTCAGGAGATGTCCTTTCTTCTGGATGCAAAAGAACGCCATGAAGAATTAGAATTCAAAAAACTGGATCAGTTGATCCGCCAGCAGCAATCCTTCCGGAAAGCATCGGCCGAAACCGGTCCAGTTAAGAAATTAAAAAGAATCTTCCTGTCTGCTTAAGTTGGCAAACTTTGTATATTCGCCAAGCCAAGCCAGATTAACGGTCCCTACCGGGCCGTTTCTTTGTTTTGCGATAATTATTTCTGCCTGTTTTTTGAACTCTGAATCTTTATTGTAGTATTCGTCTCGATAAATGAACATTACCACGTCCGCATCCTGCTCGATGGCTCCGGATTCACGAAGGTCCGAAAGCATCGGTCTTTTATCCGGACGGCTTTCTACCGCACGACTTAACTGTGACAGAGATACTACCGGCACATTCAGCTCTCTGGCAAGTCCCTTTAACTGTCTGGAAATGTCTGAGACTTCCTGCTGTCTGGACTCCGAACTTCTTCCCACACTTCCGGTCATCAACTGCAGGTAGTCAATGATGATAATATCAAGTCCGTGTTCCAGTTTGTACTTTCTGCATTTCGATCTGAGTTCCGAGATAGAGATACCCGGAGTATCATCAATGATCAGCTTCGACTGACCGATAATCCCAGCTCCTTCTATCAGTTTCTCCCAGTCGGAATCTTTCATATTACCGGTTCTCAGGGACTGGGCATCTACCTGGGACTCCAGAGAAAACAGTCGGTTCACCAGCTGTTCTTTTGACATCTCCAGACTGAAGATTGCTACTGCTTTATTCTTCTTAAATGCCATATACTGCGCAATGTTTAATACAAACGCCGTTTTTCCCATAGATGGACGGGCTGCGATCAGAATAAAATCTGACGGCTGAAATCCGGAAAGTTTATAATCCAGATCAATGAATCCCGTCGGTATTCCCGTAACGGTTCCTTTACTCTTAGACGCCTTCTCAATATTATCTAATGCATTTAAAACAACCTGTTTGATCGGTACGTAATCACCGGTCGTACGTCTCTGTAATAACTGAAACATGGATTTCTCTGTCTGTTCCATAATCGACTCTACCGGCTCTTTTCCCGCATAGCACATATTTTCAATTGATTCGTTCAGTTTAATCATCTTACGCATTAACGACTTATCTGCCACGATCTGTGCGTAATATTTCACGTTCGCAGAAGTCGGCACTGCTGTCACCAGGTCTCTGACAAATTCCAGACTGGCAATCTCCGCCGGTACGTCCTTTTCCTTCAGTCTTTCCTGCAAGGTGATCAGATCGACCGGTTTTCCTTCATTGAACAGTTCGATCATCGAATCAAAGATCACTCCGTATGACGCCTGATAAAAATCATCACCACTGATGATTTCTCCTGCAGTGGTGATGGCATCTTTATCCATAAGCATGGCGCCGACCACAGACTGTTCTGCTTCGATGCTGTGTGGCATGACTCGTTTGATGAGTGCTTCTTCCACGCCTGAATTCCTCCTATGCTTCTTCTTTTACAACAACTTTCAGCTCTGCTGTTACCTTTGGATGCAGCTTAACCGGTACATTATGGGTTCCCAGTGTTCTGATTGCTTCTTTTAACTGTACTTTCTTCTTGTCGATCGTAAGATTCATCTGCTTTTTAACCTCTTCTGCGATCTCTTTTGAAGATACGGAACCGAATGCTTTGCCGCCTTCTCCCATCTTGATCGCAACTTCGATCTTACCTGCTTCGATCTTCTTGCCAAGTTCCTGCGCATCTTCATACTGCTGCTGTGCAATCTTATCGTCGTTGGCTTTCTTTAACTTCAGGTCATTTAAGTTCTTTCCGTTGGCTTCTACACCTTTATTTTTCTTTAAGATAAAGTTTCTTGCGTATCCGTCGCTGACGTTTACGATCTCTCCTTTTTTACCAAGTGACTTTACGTCTTCTGTCAAAATTACTTTCATTACAAGTCTCCTCCTTCTATCATCTCGTCAATCACCTGTTTTAAGCAAGCTACCGCTTCATCCATATCCGTATGGTTGAACTGCGCTCCCGAAGCGTTCATGTGACCGCCTCCGCCCAGACGTTCCATGATGATCTGTACATTGACCTCATCGATCGAACGTGCGCTGACGTATATTCTTCCATTATATTCGGTTAATACAAATGATGCCTTGATCTCACTGATATCCAGCAGTTCATTTGCTGCCTGTGCCCCGATGATCGTCGGGCTTTCGATGTGAAGATCCACACCTCTTGCGATGGCAAATTTATTATGATAAACCTCCGCGCTGCTGATGATCTCTGCTTTCGCTCTGTAAGATTCCATGTCATCACGGAATAATTTTCTTACCAATGTGATATCTGCACCGCATCTTCTTAAGAATGCCGCTGCTTCAAAAGTACGGACTCCGGTACTATTCACAAAGTTGTTGGTATCGATCATGATACCGGCATACAGGCTGCTCGCCTCAATCTTTGGAATCTTGATTCCGTCTACGATATACTGCAATACTTCTGATACCATCTCACATGCCGATGATGCATACGGTTCAATATAAGACAGCAGCGCATTGTCGATATTATCACTGCTCTGTCTGTGATGATCCAGAACCACGATCGTCTTGGTCGTCTTCAGAAGTTCCTCACATTCTGTCATCATCGGACGGTTCGTATCTACTACTACAACCATCGAATTCTCATCCGCCATATTCATCGCCTGTGACGATGTCAGGAACAGATCGTCCGGGTAATTCGAATCCTGTTCGAATAATTCATATAATGGTCTGAGCGATGCAGATACTTCATTAATTACAATATAAGCACGTTTTTCCAAAGCCAGTGCCGCACGGTAGATTCCCATTGCCGCACCGAACGCATCCACGTCTGTCAGCTTATGTCCCATAACAAAGATCTTATCTTTGACCGTGATAAATTCACGCAGTGCCTCCGCTTTTACACGCGCCTTTACACGGGTATTCTTTGCTGTCTGTTCACGTTTGCCACCATAATAAGTCACACCGTTACAGTCCTTGATAACTGCCTGATCGCCGCCTCTTGCAAGCGCAAGATCAATCGCAACACGTGCATAGTTGTAACTCTGCGCATAAGAATCAGAACTCAGTCCAAGTCCGATACTTAATGTCGCCGGGATTCCATTTCCGATATTTACGGATTTTACATCGTCCAGCAGGGAGAACTTATCTTCTTCCAGCTGTTTGAAGTAAGATTTCCGGATGATGATAAAATATTTATCATTCTCCAGTTTCTTAACGATTCCGTCAACCTTCGCAATATACTGGTTGATCTTACGGTCTACCAGTGCCATCAGAAGTGACTGTCTGACTTCTTCCACACTGTCGATCACTTCATCATAGTTATCAATGTAAACCAGCCCGGCAACCATCCTCTGCTCTTCGTTCTCTCGGATAATACGGTTAAATTCCGTAACATCCTGAAGATATACAGCTATAAAATATTCTTTTTCCTTTGGCAGCTCCATAAGCTGTTCTGTATCACTAAATCCTTCTACTGATACTCTCCGGATCTCTGCCTGATACTCTTTGTCATCATAATACACTTCCATTGTGACCGTCCGTTGGTCCTCTTTTGGAAATATACTCCGGTTCAATTCAGGAATGTATTTGCTGATATAAGCTTCTCCCTTGGGTTTACCTCCCAGGATTGCTTCAAATTCATCGTTCATCCAGATCGCTTTTCCATCATCCAACAGGATCGCATAAGGAATCGACAGTTCTCTCAGCAATGTATTCTGAACAATGCCATACTGTGCAGCAAACTCTACCAGGTCTTTCATAATGATGTTCTTACTGTAAAAATACAGTCCACCCACCATAATGATATATACGACTACAAATACGGCCATCAGGATTCCCGCTCTGTGATCCAGCTTATAAACCCACAAATCCATTGCTATGAGAAGAAGGGACATAATAGCCGGCCACTGGATGTAAAGTTTGAGTTGTCCTTTGAGCTGCACTTTTCCTTTTTCATTCTTCTTTTCCATGATTCTCGCCTCTGTGTGTGAGTATTTCTCACTCCTTTTGCAGTGCCTGTCAGTGATCTGATCATCCACTGCTCTTTACATACGTGGATATTATACCATTTATCCCCTGAAAAAGAAAGACGGGAAATCCTTAACGTTCTGTTAAGTATTTCCCATCATCCGGTGTTCATTTTTATGATTTATGATTCATATCCGTTTGGATTCTGTGACTGCCATCTCCATGTATCGGCACACATCTCATCCAGCCCTTTTTCAGCCTTCCAGCCAAGCACTCTTGCTGCCTTGGCAGGATCTGCATAACACATCGCGATATCTCCGGCTCTTCTTGGTTTGATCTCATATGGAATCTCTTTTCCACATGCTTTGCCGAATGCTTTTACCATATCAAGCACGGAATATCCAACACCCGTTCCAAGATTGATCACATCAAGTCCCGGATTGCTGAAGATATAGTTAATTGCTTTTACGTGTCCTTTTGCAAGATCTACTACATGAATGTAGTCACGGACTCCGGTTCCGTCCGGTGTGTCATAGTCATCTCCGAATACGCCGAGTTTTTCAAGCTTTCCTACTGCCACCTGTGAAATATATGGCATCAGGTTGTTCGGGATTCCCTTTGGATCTTCTCCGATACGTCCGCTTTCATGCGCTCCGACCGGGTTGAAATAACGAAGCAGGATGACATTCATATCCGGATTTGCCTTCTGTACATCTGTCATGATCTGTTCCATCATAGACTTTGTCCATCCATAAGGATTCGTACACTGTCCCTTCGGGCACTCCTCTGTGATCGGCATCTCTTCCGGACTTCCGTATACAGTTGCAGAAGAGCTGAATACAATATTCTTAACACCGGTCTGTTTCATAACATCCATCAGCGTCAGAGTTCCTGTTATATTATTACGGTAGTACTCTAATGGCTTCTGTACGGATTCTCCGACTGCTTTCAGTGCTGCACAATGGATAACCGCATCTACGCCTTCTTTTTCCAGCATTGCCTTCAATGCAGCTTCATCCATTACATCCCCTTCATAAAATGTAAT
>ENA-ORSQ01001002-ORSQ01001002.1-human-gut-metagenome-genome-assembly--contig:-NODE-1002-length-16039-cov-2.313001_pt1 | contig 16039 bp, 10 predicted proteins | sample MGYA00241900_ERZ509164 | MGnify/ENA primary metagenome ERZ509164 (study PRJEB26280, sample SAMEA2338807) | human gut metagenome | biome: human gut; feature: human-associated habitat; material: faeces...
GGCATTGATATTGTTGTAGGTAATATTGCTACCGGAGAAGCTGCTAAGGCCTTGGTGGAAGCTGGTGCTGATGCTGTGAAAGTAGGTATCGGACCGGGATCTATCTGTACGACCCGTGTGGTTGCCGGTGTGGGGGTTCCCCAGCTGTCGGCTGTATATGATGTAGCAAAAGCGCTGAAAGGTACAGGTATTCCTTTGATTGCCGATGGTGGTTTGCGCTATTCGGGCGATGTAGTGAAAGCGTTGGCTGCCGGTGGATATTGTGTAATGATCGGATCATTGGTTGCCGGAACAGAAGAATCTCCGGGTGATACTATTATTTTCAACGGACGTAAATTCAAATCATATCGTGGCATGGGGTCGTTGGAAGCTATGGAGAATGGTTCAAAAGACCGTTACTTCCAAAGTGGAACAGCTGACGTGAAGAAATTGGTTCCGGAAGGAATTGCCGGTCGTGTGCCCTATAAGGGAACGGTTCAGGAGGTTATCTTCCAACTGATAGGAGGTTTGCGTTCCGGAATGGGATATTGCGGCGCCAACACGATAGAGGATTTGCATCAGGCCAAGTTTGTGAGAATTACGAATGCTGGTGTGCTTGAAAGCCATCCGCACGATGTGACCATTACGAGCGAGGCACCGAATTATAGTCGTCCGGAATGATGGAAACGATGAGAAAGTTTGCGCTTTGGTGTTGCTCGTTGTGCCTAACGGGTGTCTTGTATGCACAGGGAAATGACCCTGTTGTCATGAAAATCAACGGGAAGAACGTTCCTCGCTCGGAATTCGAGTATAATTTCAACAAGAATAATGGCGAGAACAATGGAAACGGGAACGGAGCTAACACCACCGCGACGGCAGTTACCAACACCGACGCACCTGTTTCTGAGAATAAGAACAACGGAGGAAACGGAGCCGGTGGCAATAATCGCCGCAACGGAGGAAATAATAGGAATAGCAATCGTGAGAATAACCGGGACAGAGAGAATAACCGGGAGAATAACAAAGATAATAGCCGGGAAAACAGTCGGGAAAATCGGGAGAACAACCGTGATAATAACAGGGAGAGCAACCGAAACAATCGCCCGAAACAAAGGCCGAGAGCTAATAACGATAAGCAATCCAACAATGACAAGCCTGCGAATAATGACAAACCTCAGCAACAAGCTAAGCCTGCTGCCAAACCGGAAAGCAAGCCGGACACAAAGCCGGAAGCTTAAAGGAGTCATTGCCGCACTGACTTGTTCTCTGTTCTTTTCCTGCGAAAACCCAGCCTTGTACGACCAATACCAGGCGATCAACAATATCACGTGGGAAAAGGACAAGGAATACTATTTCACCTTCGAGGTGAAAGATATATCTGTTCCTTACGACCTGACACTGGAAGTAAGGAACAATAACTTGTACCCCTATCAGAACTTATGGCTTTTCTGCAGTGAAGAGCAGCCGATCGGCCCGCTCCGCCGGGACACCATCGAATGCATGCTTGCCGACGAATTCGGCAAATGGCACGGACATGGCATTTCCTTATACCAAAGCAGTTTTCCCATTCATTCGCAATATAAGTTTCCGCATGCCGGACAATATACGTTCAGTTTCCGTCAAGGGATGCGCGACGATGCTTTGAAAGGAATACAAGAAATCGGTTTCTCGGTTCGCCCGGCCAAGTGAGCAGCCCTTAACCCTACCGTTCCCTCCTGGATGCATCCAAGCGAAGGAAGATAAAAAGCAGGATCGTGAATCCCCAAAGGGAAGAACCGCCGTAGCTAAAGAAAGGCAACGGAATGCCGATCACAGGTGTAAGCCCCGTCACCATCCCTATATTAATGGCCAAATGGAAGAAAAAGATAGAAGCGACACTATAGCCGTACACCCGGTTGAAAGTGGAACTTTGCCGCTCCGCCAACACAATCAGGCGCAGGATCAGAAATCCGAACAACAATAAGACCGCAGAAGCCCCGATGAACCCTTGTTCTTCACCTACCGTACAAAAGATAAAGTCGGTATCCTGCTCTGGAACATACTTCAGTTTGGTCTGCGTACCGTTCAGAAAGCCTTTTCCGGTAAGTCCACCAGAACCGATCGCGATCTTCGACTGATTCACATTATAGCCGGCACCGCTCGGATCATCTTCCAATCCCAATGAAACCTTGATACGTATCTGTTGATGCGGTTCCAGGATATCGGTAAACACATAATCCACCGAATACATAAAAGCCAATGATCCCAATGCAAAGACTGCGATCAACACATAATGCCACGCCCAGTTGCGGATAGAAAGAAAAACCAGATAACAGGCAACCAGCAAGATCACCCCGATCGATATCAGGGAATAATCGACCGGCATAAAGAAAGAAGCGGCATACCCTCCTAAACAAGCAACACCCGCAGTCCCCAATATCACCTGTATTGCACGGGTATCTTTCCTTTCTATCTGTATCAGGATAACCGTGATCAACAGGATCAGAGAAGAGACAAGCAACTCTCCCACCGCCGTATCTCCCACCGTCACATCCGAAAACTTCATGCTGGTGACAAAAAAGACAACCACGCAGACTCCCGACAAAAGAATATATCCCGACATCCCCTCCCGATATAACATCAAGAAGAAAGCCAAGTAGACCAGTGCCGAACCTGTCTCTTGCTGCAGCAGGATGCAAATCATCGGCAGAAATATTAGCGACAAGACGGCTATAAAGTTTTTAGGAACAGTCAGCTTGAAACCATAGGTATTCATCAGCTTCGCGACAGCAAGTGCCGTCGCAAACTTGGCAAACTCAGCCGGCTGCAACCTGACAGGTCCCAAAACAAGCCACGAATGGGAACCTTTTATGTTCGGAGCCAGAAAAATCGTAGCAATCAGCAACACGATGAAACCGGCATATATCAGATAGGCAAAAACATCAAAAAACTCACTCTCAAGCATCAAGAGCACAAAGATCAACCCTACCGACAATCCCATCCACATCAACTGCGAACCGGGACGGCCCGACGGGTCAAATAACCCCACGTTATCGAATTCATAACTAGCACCACAGATGCTGAACCAGCCGGCAACGACCAACACCACATAAAGGATAATCGTCAACCAGTCAACCGTCTTCCATATTTCCGTCTTCCTATAACTCACGATTCGGTAAAGATAAAACGTTTGGCGATACAACCGCATTCGACATCGTCTCTTCCAGCAACTTGTTCTCCTCCGAGATTTCGCCTTTCAGATACTTCTCCATCATCAATTTGCCGATCGGCACTCCGTAGGTCGCACCGAAACCACCATTCTCCACATACACGCAGATGGCCACCTTCGGATTCCGATAAGGAGCAAAACCGATAAAAGCTGAGTGATCTTTCCCATGCGGATTTTCGGCCGTACCAGTCTTGCCACAGACTTCGATATCCGTTATAGCCGCTCCCCGACAAGTTCCGCCTATAACGGCATTCCTCATACCTTCGGCTACGATTTCATAATTTTTGCGTTCCACCATCGTGTACCGTTTATCCGTATAAAGGGAATCCAGCGGGGTGTCCTGTACCTCCTTCACGACATGCGGAGTAATAAAATATCCCCGGTTAGCGATGGTTGCCGCCAAATTACAAATCTGCAATGGCGTAGCCAACACTTCACCCTGCCCGATCGCAATAGAAATGACGGTACTGGAACTCCAACGTTTACCGTGATATTTATTATAATACTCGCTATTCGGCAAAAAGCCTCTATTTTCCCCAGGCAGGTCAATGCCCAACTTATAACCGTATCCCATAGATACCAAGTAATTCTTCCAAACTTCAAACGCCTCTCCCACACTCGAATAACGCCGACGGCTATCGATCATATCACGCAGCCCCCAACAAAAAAAGGAGTTGCAGGAAGTAGCCAGCGCATAAGTCACATTCAGAGGAGAAGCATGGCCGTGGCAGGCCGGTTTGCCGTTCCGGGCCCCTGTATATCCATGTGCACAAGTATACAAGGTTTCTGTCGTAATCACTTCCTCCTGAAGGAAAGTCAACGCCTGTGTCGGCTTGAATGTCGATCCCGGCGGATAACGCCCCATGATGGCACGATCCAGCAAAGGCTTGTCCGAATTTTTCGACAGCATGATATGGTTCTTTCCCCGCTGGCGACCGACCAACAAGTTTGGATCATAAGAAGGCGAAGAAACCAGACACAGAACCTCCCCGGTTTCCGGCTCGATCATGACAATGCTACCCCTCTTGTTCTGCATCAGCTTCTCACCCAAAGCCTGCAAATCCATATCGATCGAAAGCGTCAGGTTCTTACCAGACACGGGAGCCACATCGTGGCGGCCTTCTTCATACCGCCCTTTTATACGTCCATGCGCATCACGCAACAGAATCTCCACACCCTTAACGCCACGCAAAGCCTCTTCGTAAGACAATTCCACACCTGAACGTCCGGCATTATCTCCCTGCACATAATAAGGATCTTTCTCGATATCCCCCTGGTTCACCTCCCCAATATTACCCAACAGATGGGCTCCATAAGGATATTCATATTCCCGGATTGTACGGTTCTGAATATAAAAACCCGGAAATTTATACAGTTTTTCCTGCAAAACACCGCATTCCTGTGCGGAGAGGTGATTCATGAACACCTGCGGGACATAGGAAGAATAGCCGGGATTCAACCGCCTGTTCTTAATTTCAGCTATACGTTTTACAAACAGCTCTTTTGTAATACCGAGGATATTGCAGAAATCAAGCGTATCGAACGGTTGAATCTCACGCATAACCAACATGACTTCATAAGAAGGCTGGTTATAAACCAGCAGCTTCCCGTTGCGATCATAAATGATACCCCTGGAAGGGATCAGTGTCTTTTTCAGAAACGCATTGCTGTCTGCCCACGCTTTATAGTCGCTGTCCACTACTTGCAGAAAGAACAAACGAATGATAAAGATGAGAACCAACAGAACAACGGCGCCACCAATCACGAAACGCCTGTTCTCAAGAGTATACTTCGTATTAATCTCCACTTTTCTGGGACCCTATATTGAATGCTTCTATTGTACAAATTAACAAGGTTGTCGTCACCACACTCGCCGCGATGCGGATCGCCAGGAACAGCGGATCGAATAATGTCAACGACTCAATCAAAAACAACGCCACATGATGAATCACGACAAAAAGCAGCGTATAGCGGAAAAAACCGCCATATCCGAACGTTTTGTAAGAAGGATTAATCCCTTCCGGCAGGTCTTTTCCCATCAATAACTGAATTAACGAGTGACGGATAAAACCGGCCAGCGTACAAGCAAACGCATGCATTCCCGGCGTATTTGAAAAAACATCAATCGTCAACCCGATCAGAAAAGAGAAAAACACCACATTCGTCCGTGAGCTCCCCACTGGCATTTTCAGTATGAAATAAAGATACAAGAACGGCGTTGCCACACGCAGGAAATGGATATTGTTCAGGATCAAAACCTGAACCAACACCAGCACCACAAAATAAATGAAGCCCCGCAGTATATTGTTAATCATTCTTTTTCGCCTCCCGTTCTGTATTTTTTTGCTCTGCCTGACGATAGTTCTTTATGATACGCACATTGTTCAAGGCCTGGAAATCAGTAGCCAATTCCACTTCAAGCGAATAAAAGTTATCATCATGCTGTTTCTCGAAATTCACGACTTTACCCACAATAATCCCAGACGGGAAAATGGCGGAATAACCGCTCGTCACGATCGTATCTCCTTTCTCAAACTCCACGTGGCGCGGCAACTCGTCCAGATTGGCAAAACGCGCATTACGCCCGTTCCAGCTCAACGTTCCGAAATAACTACTCCCCAACACCTTGCAGCTCAGTTTGAACTTCGGATTCAACAGAGGGATTACAACGGAAAAATGGTCGGAAACCGTCGACACAATTCCCACGACACCCCGTTCAGACACAACTCCCATGTCCGGCTCCACTCCATCCTTACGGCCTTTGTTCACCGTAATATAATTGGATAAATACGTAACACTGTTGTTCACGACATCCGCCATCACAAAACTATACGGAAACTGTCCGGTCGAGTCAGGTGCAAAACCGACAAACAGAGCAGTGTCGGCCCGCATCATCTCCAACTGGTCCTGCAACTCTAGCAACTCCATTTCAAGTTGTCCGTTACGCTCCAGAAGCTCCCGATTTATATCACGCAGGTTCAGGTAGGAAGTAACAAAGCCGGAAACAGAAGTAATATGTCCGGTTATCACATTTGCCGAACTGAACATAATGTTCCGTTGATATGCATTATTGCGATAAACCAACGTCAACGATATGATCTCTAGCAAAATGAATAGGAACCAATGCCTCTTTCTGACTAAAAAATCCAGGAGTTTACGCATAATCAGTTGAAAATTGAAAGTTGAAAATTGAAAGTTGAATATTCAGCAAGTACACCACTTGTTTACTTTCAACTTTCAACTCTCAACTTTCAACTTATATTTACCGGATAAGGAAATTAAACTTGTCGATATTCTTCAACGCAATCCCCGTACCTCTTGCTACTGCATGCAAAGGATCGTCTGCCACGTGAAATTCGATCCCCATCTTGTCGCGCAAACGTTTGTCGATACCACGCAGCAAAGCGCCGCCACCGGCCAGATAGATGCCGTTTTTTACGATATCGGCATACAATTCAGGAGGCGTCTGTTCCAACGCGCTCAGAACGGCGGCTTCAATCTTTGAAATCGACTTGTCCAAACAATGTGCGATTTCCTGGTAGGAAACAGGCACTTTCATCGGCAGAGCCGTCATCTGGTTCGGACCGCAGACTTCAAAATCTTCAGGAGCGTCCTCGAGGATACTTAAAGCGGAGCCGACATTGATCTTGATACGCTCCGCCATACGTTCGCTGACGCGTATATTATGCTGGCGGCGCATATATTCCACAATATCATTCGTCAAGTCGTCGCCCGCCATCTTGATAGACTTGTTGGAAACGATCCCCCCCAACGAAATCACCGCGATCTCGGTCGTACCGCCACCTATGTCTACAATCATGTTTCCTTCCGGAGCAAGCACATCCATGCCGACCCCGATAGCGGCTGCCATCGGTTCGAAAACCATATATACCTCACGGCCACCGGCATGTTCGGCAGAGTCGCGGACGGCACGGATTTCCACTTCCGTACTACCCGACGGGATACCGATCACCATACGGAGCGAAGGAGCAAACCAGCGTTTGCGTCCGCTGGCCATTTTGATCAATCCACGCATCATCTGCTCGGCAGCGTAGAAGTCGGCAATGACACCTTCGCGGAGCGGACGGATCGTACGAATATTCGGATTGGTCTTTTCGTACATCTCACGTGCCTGGCGCCCTACCGCCAGCACCTTTTCCGAACGAGCATCCAGAGCGATTACGGAAGGCTCATCCACTACCATCTTATCGTTGCAGGTAATAATGGTATTGGCAGTCCCCAAGTCCATTGCCAATTCTTGTGTGAAAGAAAATAATCCCATTTTTTGATTTCTGATTTATCATTTATGATTTATAACCTATAAACTTATGACTCACAAACAGACTGAAAACCCAATCAACTATAAATCATAAATCATAAATATTCCAATTAGTGTTTAAAATGACGAATACCCGTCTTGACCATAGCCAAACCATGTTCGTTGCAATAATCAACGGACAGCTTGTCGTTAATAGAACCTCCCGGCTGGATAACGGCGGTGATACCGGCTTTGTCGGCAATTTCCACACAGTCGGCAAACGGGAAAAACGCATCCGAAGCCATAACAGCGCCATTCAGGTCGAAATTGAATGAAACGGCCTTCTCAATAGCTTGCTTCAGAGAGTCCACACGTGAAGTTTGTCCGATACCGCTTGCACAAAGCTGTTTGTTCTTCACCAGTGTGATCGCGTTAGACTTGCTGTTCTTCACGATCTTGTTGGCGAACAACAAGTCTTCCACTTCTGGAGCCGTCGGTTTCTTTTCCGTCATCGGTTCCAGATCGGCTTCTCCTTGAATACTAAGGTCTTTTTCCTGCATCAACACGCCGTTCAACAATGAACGGAACTGCATCGGACAAGTCTTGCATTCCTTACGGACCAATATGATACGATTTTTCTTTTGTTTCAAGACTTCAAGGGCATCGGCATCATAAGCCGGAGCGATGATCACCTCGAAGAAAATCTTATTGATTTCTTCCGCCACTTCCTTGTTTACAGTCGTGTTCGTAATCAAGATTCCGCCGAAGGCAGACACTGGGTCACCAGCCAAAGCATCTTTCCAGGCATCCACCACGTTACCGCGAGATGCGATACCACAGGCATTGTTATGTTTTAGGATGGCGAACGTCAGTTCGTCGAATTCGTCAATCAGGTTTACAGCAGAGTCAATGTCGAGCAGGTTGTTGTAAGAGATTTCCTTACCATGCAACTGGTCAAACATATTATCGAATTTGCCATAGAACTTGGCAGCCTGGTGCGGGTTTTCACCGTAGCGCAAGTGCATCGGATCATCCACGGCAGCACGGAAATGCGAGCCTTGGCGGTCGTCGAAATAATTGAAGATTGCAGAATCATAGCCTGAAGAAACGGCAAACGCTTCTTTGGCAAACCATTTGCGGTCTTCGATAGAAGTTTCAGCCCCTTTTTCGTTCAGCAATTGCATCAACGGCTGATACTGGGCTTTAGATGCTACAATCACTACATCTTTAAAGTTCTTTGCAGCGGCACGGATAAGAGAAATACCGCCTATATCTATCTTTTCGATAATTGCCTGTTCTTCCGCACCGGAAGCAACTGTTTCCTCGAACGGATACAGGTCGACAATCACCAAGTCTATTTCAGGAATTTCATATTGGGCAATCTGGGCCTGGTCACCTTCATTATCACGACGGTTCAAAATACCACCGAACACTTTCGGGTGAAGCGTCTTCACACGTCCGCCCAGGATAGAAGGATAGCCGGTCAGGTCCTCTACTGCATCACACGGGAGTCCCAGCTCTTCTATAAACTTCTGAGTACCACCCGTCGACACAAAACTCACACCTTCGCGGTGGAGCTTCTTCAAAATTTCATCTAATCCATCTTTATGGTATACCGATACCAATGCACGTTTAATACGTTTTGTTGCAGCCATCTTTGTTGGGTTTATTTTAATGTTTTAGAGCACAAAAATAGGGATTTATTTTCAATATGTATATAAGGTATGATAATAATTTCCTATCACCAACTATTAAAGAGTGCTACATAAAGCGAAAAAACCGGCTGTCCGCAAACTTACGAAACAGCCGGGAACAAATTACTTATCCTGAGACGTTTTCAACGATTCTTCAATAATCTTCTCGTTTTCTTCCGCCTTTTCAATCGTTTCGTCCAATTTTGTCATGTCATGAGCCGTGTAATCATCGGACAAGATCGGATGCGGCGTCAGCATTTCATCCTCCAGTTCGGAACTTTCGTCCCACAAAGTGTTCATTATTCCAGCCATAATCATCTGTGTTTTATTTGTTAATAACGGAGATAGAACAAGCTGGAAGGCCAAATTGTTGAATCCCGAACACCCAAGTCTTTCTTTTCATACTATATATCAGAAACGCGGTTCTATAATCCACATTCAATATTGGCAATACTATGAGCCGTAAATGAATTTTATATGGAAAAATGCAAAAGATACCGACACCTTACCGACACTATCTGAAACCGAACCTCTGACAACTGGTAAATTAAGCCGTTTCATACCATCAACTAAGTCAAAACACCCCAAGAACTAAATGATAACATATAACAAAGTATCTGTTAGTAGTTACTACTTATTACCTATACGTAGTACTACCTATGGACGTTATGTAGTACTATGTATTTGCGATAGGTAGTACTACATACGAATAATATGATGTATGTCTTGAATTAGTTTACTATGACTTTCGGAATAGTTTATGCTATGTTACGGATCAGTTATCCTAAGAGAGCAGGTAGATTCCGGGTAATGTGTCTACAGTCTTTAATTATTTTCTACCCTTGTAGACCCGAGGCGTTTTTTCACCCTTCAGAATTGTCCAAAAACGGTATTTAGGCGAGAGGTTAAAAATAGATAATTTTAAAGGAGGCGAAATCAAGGAGATTTCATGAGAGATCAATCTAAAATATCGATTTTACATGATCTTTTGTTAATTATCATCCCCATTTTTGTAAAATCCTATTAGTTTTTTAGTTGTTATAATAAATTTATTATTACATTTGCCATCTCTTAGGAATATTTATACATTGCTTATATGTATAAAAACAGATAGTGCAAATTAGTTATTTATAAGTTAAACAAAAAAAGTGTGTCTATGAAAAGGTTAACTTTCCTTTTATTCTGCCTATTATTAGGTATTGGGATGGCCAACGCTCAGACGACGAAAGTAACAGGTACTGTTATTTCGGCGGAAGACAACGAGCCCATCATTGGTGCATCTATAGTTGTTAAAGGTACGACTATAGGTACAGTAACAGATTTTAACGGTGCATTTTCTCTGGATGTACCAAGTTCTGCAAAGACTCTGGTAGTTTCTTTTGTAGGTATGAAATCTCAGGAAATCGGCATCAAACCGACATTACATGTTGTGTTGGCAGCAGATAACCAAATGCTTGACGAAGTGATGGTTGTTGCGTATGGTACTGCTAAGAAATCATCTTTTACCGGAGCCGCTTCATCAGTAAATGCGGAAAAAGTATTAAAAGATGTACCTGTTACATCTTTTGAACAAGCCTTGCAAGGCGCAACAACTGGTCTGACCGTAAATTCGAGCAGTGGACAGCCTGGTGCAGGTTTAAGCATTCGTATTCGTGGAACAGGTTCTATGAACGCCACAAATGAACCTCTTTATGTAATCGATGGTGTACCGGTTATTTCCGGAGATATTGCTGTATCTGGAGTAAGTAATGACTCAAAAGCTTTCAATATCATGTCTTCAATCAATCCGAGCGACATTGAAAATATCACGGTTTTGAAAGATGCTGCGGCTGCTTCTTTGTATGGTTCACGTGCTGCAAATGGTGTAATTCTTATTACAACGAAAAGAGGTAAGGAAGGCAAAACTCAGATCAATTTTAAAGCGAACTGGGGTTTTTCCGACTGGGCTGTTAAAAACAGGGAAACTGTTTCAGGGGAACAGCAGCACGAACTTACCTATGAAGCATATTACAATGAAGGTATTTTATACAAAGATATGTCAGAAGAAGAAGCAAGAGCTTACGCACAAGAAGGTGCAGATACTTTCGCTCCTTTAAGAGATCACTATTCAAACTGGGAAGATGCATTATTCAAGAAAAGTGCATTCAACCAGAATTATGAGTTTTCAGCACAGGGAGGTAGTGAACTGACAAATTTCTTCGCTTCATTGAACTACAAAACGGAAGACGGTATGATTAATACCACCGGTATGGAAGGATTTACCGGTAGAGTAAACGTAACCCATAAATCAAAAGATGGGAAAATGCAGATGGGAGCTAATATCTCATTCTCAAAACAAAAATCAGAAATGGCTTCGGAAGGAACGGCTTATGCCAATGCCTATTTCGTTAAAAACTGGTATGCAATCCCTAACCTTCCTATTTATAATGAGGACGGTTCATTTTATGAAGGTTTTCCCTTGGATCAATTAAATGTGCCTAACCCATTAAGGGATCAAGGATTGGATAAAAATACATCCGAAGTGCTTAGAAGTACCAACTCCTTATGGGCTTCTTATAAAATAATCGAAGGGCTGACAATCAAGGAAACAATAAGCTATGACTTTATCGACAACCAGTCAACAACTTACTGGCCGATGAATTCGAATAACGGTGAGGCTTACAATGGTTTGATGATCAAATATCCATATCAGCACCACAACATCTATTCATCAACGGTATTGAATTATACCAACACATTTGCCGACAAGCACAATCTGGATGTTTTGCTCGGATGGGATGTTGACGACAGAAAAGAACAATTTGTCCAAGCAGTCGGCGCCAACTATCCGCACGATAAATTACCAGAACTTGGTAATACGTCGGAACCGATGACAGCCTCATCCGGATATAGCGAAGATCATCTGTTATCTTTGCTTTCTCGTATAAATTACGATTATGACGACAAATATTACATTTCTGCAAATTACCGCCGTGATGGTAGCTCAAGATTAGGAGCAAACACACGTTGGGGTAACTTCTGGTCTGTTTCTGCTGCTTGGAGATTGAGCCAGGAAGCTTTCATGAAAAATTTGACTTATGTTGATGACTTGAAGCTAAGAGTTTCTTATGGTATAAATGGTACTTTACCCTCTAAGTTCTATTCACATTTGAGTTTGTTCGGTTATGGCTTTAACTATCAGGATCAACCGGGATCTGCTCCTACGACTATTCCTAATCCGGATCTGGGATGGGAAAAGAATGAGAACTTCAATATCGGTTTCGATGCCAGACTGTTCGGCCGTTTAAGTGTAGCATTCGATTTCTATAATCGTGAAACAAAAGACTTGTTGCAAGATGTTCCGGTCTCAATGACTACTGGTTTCAATAATACATTGAAAAACGTAGGAGCCATGAATAACCGTGGTATTGAATTGGATATGAACTATGACGTATTCAATGAAACAGCAGTAAAATGGTCTACAGGTATAGTTCTATCTCATAACAAAAACAAGATCAGCAAACTGTATGGAGGAAAAGACATCATTAGCGGAACTTCCATCTTGAGAGAAGGTGAATCTTATTATTCTTGGTGGAGCCGTGAATGGGCTGGCGTTGATCCTCAAACGGGTGAAGAACAGTGGGTATTGAACACTGAAAACGAAGATGGAACCATCAATCGTGGATTGACTAAAGATCCGTCACAGGCTCAACGTGTTATTATCGGAAAACCGGATCCTAAAGTAACCGGAGGATGGAGAAATAACCTTTCTTGGAAGGGCTTGGATTTAAGCGCCTTATTTTCATTCTCTTTAGGTGGACATATCATGGATGATCCTGCGCTGCTGTACACAGATACAGATGGTGAAACTGCATATCAATCCATTGGTATCCAGCAGTTGGACAGATGGCAAAAACCGGGTGACATTACAGATGTTCCGAGACGTATCAATAGCTATCAATATGCTCGTTACGGAAGTTCCCGTCATATGAAGAGTTCAAACCATCTCCGCCTGAAGACTGTAACATTATCTTATAATTTGCCGTCAAAATGGATGCAGGCTGCTGGAATGAGAAATGTCAGAATCTTCGCTTCCGGTAACAACCTGCTGACATGGGCTGCCTATAAGAATATTGATCCGGAACAGCCGGTCAATGGTGTGGCCACTTGGGCATTACCGAACTTGAAATCAGTAACATTTGGTATTGAAATCGGATTGTAATCCGGAATTCGTTTTACTATAAATAATAACAATGATGAATAGACTAAATATAAAATCTATATTTGCTGCTGTAGCAATAGCTTCAGTGACATTTACATCTTGTGATGGATATCTGGAAACTTTCCCTTCAGATTCATTGGTCAGCACAGATGCTATCACGACTTTACAAGATGTGGAAACAGCACTTAACGGAACATACTACAGTTTAAAGAGTGCCAACTATTATGGTTGTGATTTTGTATCACGCGCCGAAGTGGGGGGTGAAGACGTACAGACAATCTCTTCCGGGGGGTTAAGAACCGACACTTATTATCGTTTCATACACCGTCAGAATAACTCGCCGGAAAATTTATGGAGCTATCCGTATGCTGTTATCAACCGTGCGAATGTATTGCTGAATGCAATTGAAACAGGAGACCTTCCTGCAGGCGATGAACTTAATAATGCAAAAGGAGAAGCCTTAGCTCTTCGTGCTTTATGTCACTTCAACCTTCTGATTACATACGGAAAGCCTTATTTTGTAGAAAATGGAGCTACTCCGGGTGTAGTATTGGTAAAAAATGTTTTGAGCGCAGATGATCTTCCCAGTCGCTCAACTGTTGCAGAAGGGTATGATATGGTCATCAACGACTTGGAGGAAGCGTTGAAATGTATCGGGACGGAAGTAAAAGACGGACGTTTCAACAGTTGGGCCGTAAAAGGTTTACTGGCACGTGTCAATCTATATAAAAGAGATTGGGATAAAGCTTTTTCTTATGCAGAAGATGTAATCAAGAATTCTCCGTATTCTTTGCTGAAAACAGAAGACTATGTTGCAGCATGGTCTGGAAGATACTCTTCGGAATCCGTATTCGATCTGGAAATTTCGGATTTGGATGCCGGTGATCGTGAAATGTTTGGATATGTAGTCGATCCTAAAGGATATGCTGCTGTTTCCAACACGAAAGAATTTGAAGATCTTATCAACGAGAACCCGGATGACATCCGTCGTAATTTGCTAACTGCAGCATCAGTCGAAGGACGTACTTACATGAACAAATATCCGGGGATCAATGGTAAAACGGCCGTAAACAATATTCGTGTAATCCGTCTGTCAGATATTTATTTGATTGCTGCTGAAGCTGCATTGAAAAAATCTTCTGCTGATCAGGCTAGTGCAAATAAATACTTGAATGCGATCATCAAACGTGCTATTCCTTCCGCTTCAGATGTGACTGCTACCGAAGCATTGGTCTTGAAAGAAAGACGCAAAGAATTGGTGATGGAAGGTCATCGTTTTTATGACATCATGCGTTTAGGGATTACGGTAACTCGTAAGGGTGGATATCATTTCTTGAACAACACCGATCTTATATCTCCGAGTTATCAGGATTATCGCACGATTTTGGCAATACCACAGTCTGAAATAGATGTAAATCCCAATATCAAACAAAATGAAGGATACTTCTAACAGGATAATATTCAAATGAGAAATAGGCTGTTATTCTTATATAACAGCCTATTTTCTTTTGTGACTATTATATATAAGTATCTCCATATCCTACATTATTATTAGTCAATGTGCGTGAAACTGGTTAATTTGAAATCAATCGATTTCAAATTAACCAGTTTCATATTTGCACCTTCCAACTATTGTTGCTACATTTGTTTAGATATAAAAAATTATACTATGGAGGCTCCATTTGTTTACGGACGTATTGCCGATGACTTGAATTTTACTGACAGGAAAAATGAGGTTGCTTTGTTGACACAAAACTTCAAGAATCTCATTAATACCGTTATTATATCTCCACGTCGCTGGGGTAAAACATCTTTGGTAAATAAATGTGCCAAACTTTTGTCAGAAGAGAACAAGAATACACTGGTCTGTCAAGTCGATATTTTTAATTGTAGAACGGAAGAACAATTTTATACGGCCTATGCTAATGCTTTAATGCGGGTATCTACCTCTGCTTGGGAGGAATTTGTAGCAGGAGTAAAAAAATATTTGAGCCGAATGGCACCTACTGTTTCTCTTTCCGAAGGCAGTCAGAGCTATGAATTATCTTTTGGTATCGGTTTTAAAGATAACCGGTTGTCTTATGATGAGATATTAGATTTGCCACAACAGATCGCTAAAGATAAAGGTAAAAAGATCATTGTCTGCATTGATGAATTCCAAAATATCAACGAATATGAAGATTCGCTTGCTTTTCAACGTAAACTTCGTGCTCATTGGCAGACACATACATCTGTTTGCTATTGCCTGTATGGGAGTAAACGTCATATGTTACTGAGTATTTTCAATGACTACAGTATGCCTTTTTACAAATTTGGCGATATCTTATTCTTACAAAAAATAGAACGAAAAGACTGGGTTGCATTTATTTCCCAACGGTTTGCTGATACCGGAAAGCAAATATCGGATGAATTATCTGGTATGATTGCCGATAAAATGAAAAACCATCCGTATTATACTCAGCAATTAAGTCAGCAAACTTGGTTGCGTACATCAAAAGAGTGTTCGGAAGCTATTGTCAATGAGGCGTTCAACAGTTTGATCGGTCAATTGAGCCTGTTGTTTACCAATATAATAGATTCTTTGACTTCCCGTCAAATTAGCTTTTTGATAGCTGTCGCCGATGGAGTGGTTAATTTCTCATCTAAAGACATTTTGAAGCACTATCAATTGGGAACTTCAGCAAATATCAAAAACTTGA
>ENA-ORSQ01001006-ORSQ01001006.1-human-gut-metagenome-genome-assembly--contig:-NODE-1006-length-15976-cov-3.635324_pt1 | contig 15976 bp, 13 predicted proteins | sample MGYA00241900_ERZ509164 | MGnify/ENA primary metagenome ERZ509164 (study PRJEB26280, sample SAMEA2338807) | human gut metagenome | biome: human gut; feature: human-associated habitat; material: faeces...
AAGCCGATGATCTATTATCCGCTGTCTGTTCTTATGAATGCAGGCATCCGCGACATCCTGATCATCTCCACCCCGCAGGACACCCCGCGTTTCGAGGCACTGCTCGGTGACGGCCATCAGTTCGGTGTACAGCTTTCCTACAAGGTACAGCCAAGCCCGGACGGACTGGCACAGGCCTTCATCATCGGCGAGGAGTTCATCGGGGATGATTCCGTAGCGATGATTCTGGGGGACAATATTTTCCAGGGTCAGGGACTTGTGAAACGCCTGCGTGCTGCCTCTGCCAAGAAAGAGGGCGCGACTGTATTCGGCTACTATGTCGATGATCCGGAGCGCTTCGGTATCGTAGAATTTGACGACCAGGGCAAGGCGATCTCCATCGAGGAGAAGCCGGAGAAACCGAAGTCCAATTACTGTGTAACTGGTCTGTATTTCTATGACAACCGGGTAGTAGAGTATGCGAAACAGTTAAAACCGTCTGCCAGAGGCGAGCTTGAGATCACCGATTTGAACCGCATCTATCTGGAAAATGGCGATCTGGATGTCATTCTTCTGGGACAGGGCTTTACCTGGCTCGATACCGGTACACATGAGTCCTTAGTTGAGGCAACCAATTTCGTTAAGACAGTAGAGACCCACCAGCACCGCAAGATCGCGTGCCTGGAGGAGATTGCGTACTTAAACGGCTGGATCAGCAAGGAAGAAGTGCTGGAGGCATACGAGGTATACAAGAAAAACCAGTATGGCAAATATCTGAAAGACGTACTGGATGGGAAATATGTTGATAAAATACATCAGAATTAAAAGGAGTTAAAACAATGAAGATTATCGTGACAGGCGGAGCCGGATTCATCGGCGGAAACTTCGTACACCATATGGTAAATAAATACCCGGAGTATCAGATCATCAATCTGGATCTTCTGACCTATGCGGGCAACTTAGAGACACTGAAACCGGTAGAGGATAAGCCGAATTACAAGTTTGTACACGGCGATATCGCAGACCGCGACTTTGTGTTTAAACTCTTCGAGGAAGAAAAGCCGGACATCGTAGTAAACTTTGCAGCGGAGAGCCACGTAGACCGTTCCATCACGGACCCGGAGGCATTTGTCCGTACCAATGTCATGGGAACGACCACCCTGCTGGATGCCTGCCGCACCTATGGAATTAAACGTTATCATCAGGTATCGACCGATGAGGTATACGGCGATCTGCCGTTAGACCGCCCGGATCTCTTCTTCACGGAGACAACCCCGCTTCATACCTCCAGCCCGTACTCTTCTTCCAAGGCGAGTGCGGATCTGTTTGTACTGGCATACCATAGAACTTACGGGCTTCCGGTGACAGTATCCCGCTGCTCCAATAACTACGGACCATATCATTTCCCGGAGAAGCTGATTCCGCTGATGATCAGCCGTGCGCTGGCAGACGAGGAACTTCCGGTATACGGCGACGGCAAGAACGTCCGCGACTGGCTGTACGTGGAGGACCACTGCCGTGCCATCGACCTTATCATTCGCAGCGGCCGTGTCGGCGAGGTTTACAACGTCGGCGGCCACAACGAAAAGACCAATCTCGAGGTCGTTCAGTTGATTATCGCAGCGCTCGGTAAGGGTGAAATCAAGTTCGTGCGCGACCGTGCCGGTCATGATCGCCGCTATGCGATCGACCCGACCAAGATTCACAACGAGCTGGGCTGGCTGCCGCAGACTAAGTTTGAGGACGGCATTCAGAAGACCATTCAGTGGTATCTGGACAACAAATCGTGGTGGGAAAACATCATTTCCGGAGAATATCAGAAGTATTATGAACGAATGTATGGAAATAGATAAACAAGCCGCGGTATCTGTTATTGTACTGACATATGGGAACTTTGAAAGACTATCAGCTACATTAGACTCTATATGTATCCAGCATCAAGCAATTGATAAAATTATTGTTTCAGATGATGGATCAAATTGTGAATTTTCGGAATTATGGATGAAGAAGTATCCGCAAGTAGTGTTTCGAAAAAATAGTCATAACGTGGGAACGGTGCAACATATGAACATAACAGCAGGGCTGGTGAATTCCAAATATATTAAATATTTGGGCGCTGGTGATGAATTTTGGGATCAAAATTCTCTGCGTGATATGGTTAAGTTTGCGGAGAAAAGCGATTCGATTGTATGTACCTTCCAATCCAAAGTATATACGCCATTTGGAGAGGCTCGTTATTGTTTTCCGGGTATAAAAGGTTTGAAACTGCATACTACACCACATAAGGCTTTCCGAGTATTAGCCATAAAAAACATTGTTAGTGCTGTTGCGACGATATTTCGATGCGATTTTTTTACGGATCAGAACGGATTTGATACTTCATATCGATATTTGGAAGACTGGCCGACCTGGCTGAGATTATCGCGTGAAAATTATTCACTGTCTTTTAAAAATCAAATTGTTTGTAAGTATTTTTTGTCTGGTGTAAGTGCGCAAAACTTAGATGCGTATCATTCGCGGATATTGAGAGACGATATGATTTGTTGCTATGAAAAGGAGATTCTGCCTTACCTGCATATGTTCAGCTTAATTCAAAGACGGAAGATACAATTTAGTTATGACATGCTTTGTGGATATCCAGAAGAAAAATTGCGCCAAGAGTATGGATTTTTTTATTTTGCGACTGTGCTGAAACGTGAAATCAAGCGATGGATTATTCGATGATGCAAGAGACAGTAACCATTCTAATTGCGAGCTATCAAAGCGGTAATGATTTAAAAGCAGCAGTTGAAAGCACTTTAGCACAAGATTATCCTCGCAAGGAACTGATTATTTGCGATGACGGAAGTGATGAAGCAATTACTGTAGATTTGCTCAATCAATTCTCGGCACAGGGGATTCGGATCGTTCGACAAAAAGTAAATAGAGGAACGGTTAGAAATCTGAATGCGGGTCTGCGCTGCAGCGAAGGACAATGGGTTATTACGCTGGCTGCGGATGATCGGTTTAAGACAATACATAGCATAACACAGTTGGTATCCGAGGCATATGATACCCAAGCACAATGGGTTGTTGGTCGCACAGAACTAGTGGGATGCGAAAATGTGTGGATAGATAAGTCGCCCATAGAAGATATAGAAAGCAATACAAATCCGTATGCTTTCTTTGAAACGTTATGTTATTCATGCTGGCTGCCATCGAGTGGAAATCTTTACAGACGGAGTTTTCTTGAACAATTTGGTCTGTATGATGAGCGATACTATTTAGTTGAAGACTGGCCACTATTTCTAAAAGCAGCTCGTTCTCGGCATTCCCCACGACGATTAGACAAAATTACAATCGTTCGTAAGAAGGACGGTGTCAGCAATAAAAAAGCACAGGTCAATTTTAAGTATCAAACAGACCTGATAGAGATTATGGGAAAAGAAATACTGCCGTATTTGGATTTGTTGCCATCGGAGGTACAGAAAAAGATATATAGAAGATGCAAAGATAAAGAACAAATTTTTCAATACAGATTTTATAAAAAAACTCCTTTTGAAAAAATGATATGGTTTATCGAACATCCGATGGTAATATTCAGAAGGCTATTAGAAAGATTGAAGAATAATGATTAACTGCAGAAAGATAACATTTAAAGCGTTTAGCGGGCCGTTGGGACAGCTTAACGCTATTGAGGAGCGCAGAGATATTCCGTTTGAAATTAAACGGGTCTACTATATCACAAAAGTTCCTGAAAATGTGACTCGAGGCTTCCATTCACACCGAAAGCTGGAACAAGTATTACTTTGCTTAAATGGCTCTGTAAAAATTCGAGTTAAAACTCCCGAAAATGAAGAGATTATTATGTTAAATGATCCCTCAGAAGGCCTGTATATTGGTCATATGATATGGCGTGAAATGTTTGATTTTACACCGGATACTGTGTTAATGGTTCTTGCTTCGGAACATTATACAGAATCAGATTACATACGGGATTATGAACAGTATAAAGAAGAGGCTGTTAAATATTTTGAATAGGAGGCATGTAATATAATGGATAAAATTCCTTTTTCGTCGCTGACATATATTCATAAGGAATGCGAAACTGAACTGAAGTCAGCATTTGAACGTGTATTAACCAGTAACTGGTTTATTCAGGGACAAGAGTGTAAAAAATTCGAAAAACAGTTTGCTGAGTATTGCGGTACGGCAGAGTGCGTAGGCTGCGGCAATGGTCTGGATGCATTAATGCTTGCATTAAAGGCAATGGACATTGGCACTGGAGATGAGGTGATTGTTCCGTCGTTTACTTTTATTGCCACAGCATTAGCAGTGGCATATGCTGGCGCAAAACCTGTTTTTGTCGAAGTGGATCCGGAAACCGCTTTGCTGGATACTGAAAAGATTGAAGATGCCATCACACCTCGGACGAAAGCGATTATTGCTGTTCACCTTTATGGTCAGATGGCACCGATGGATAAAGTCTGTGAAATCGCGAGAAAGCATAATCTTCGAGTTCTCGAAGATGCGGCACAGGCACATGGTGCCGTATACAAGGAGAAACGTGCGGGCAGTTGGGGTGATGCAGGCTGCTTTAGTTTTTATCCGGGAAAGAATTTGGGGGCATTAGGAGACGGTGGCGCAGTTACTACAAACGATGCCGAAGTTGCACGTAGAGTTCGCGCTATTGGAAATTATGGTTCTGAGAAGAAATATGTGCACGATTTTATGGGAGTAAATTCGCGATTAGATGAAATGCAGGCAGCATTTTTAGACGCTAAACTGCCATATTTAGAGGAATGGAATCAAAACCGACGTAAAATTGCAGCAAGATATCTCAGCGAAGTAAATAATCCCTATATTAAACTTCCAATAGTCAAACATGGAGTGCCTGTTTGGCATATTTTTGCGGTGCAATGTGACTGCCGGGATGATCTGAAGCACTATCTCGAAGAAAAGGGTATTGGTACGAATATTCATTATCCAATTGCAATGCATCGGCAAAAGGCATTTGAGATATACCATTTCGAGCCAGATGCATATCCTATCGCTGAAAAATTAGCCAATACAGTTTTGAGTATTCCTATGTATAGCGGAATGACAGATGAAGAAGTAACTTATGTAATTAAGGCGTTGAATGAATATAAACAGGCGGTGAAATAATGCACGGACAATCTCACAATGTTCAGATAGCGTCAACTGCTAAAATCTGCAAGGATGTTTATATCGGAAATAATGTTGTTATTGAAGATGATGTATATATTGATATGGGATGCATCATTCGTGATAATGTGACAATTAAACGGGGCACCACGGTTGGGGCAAGATGCATTTTAGGAGAGTATCTTCAGGATTTTTATAAAGCCAACATAAATCAATGTCATCCACTGATTATAGGAGAAAATTCGCTGATTCGAAGCGAAACCATTATTTATGGTGACTGCAATATTGGAAAGTGCTTTCAAACGGGACATCGTGTGACCATTCGCGAGAACAGCAATATAGGAGAACATGTACGAATTGGAACGTTGTCAGACATTCAAGGATATTGCCAGATTGGTAATTATGTTAATATGCATAGCAACGTACATGTTGCTCAAGCAAGTATTATTCATGATTATGTATGGCTATTTCCGTATGTAGTATTGACTAATGATCCTCAGCCGCCGTCCATGACAACGGCTGGCGTGGAGATTGATCGGTATGCGGTTGTTTCGACAAATTCGATTGTGCTCCCTGGAGTGCATATTGGAGAAGATGTTTTAATCGGAGCAGGATCTATTGTAACTAAAGATATACCTAAATCTATGGTCGCTTTTGGTAATCCAGCACGTTTACACGGAAAAGTCGATCAGATAAAAAACAAAGAAGGAAATGCTGCATACCCATGGCGATATACTTTTGACCGTGGAATGCCGTGGCAGAATGTAGGATATGAAGCGTGGAGTTGTGATAATGAAGAATGAGGCGAGCAAACAAATACCACTGGTTTCGATTATCGTTTTAACGTATTTACAGCGACATATTTTAAATGATTGTATAGATTCAATCTTGAGTCAAGATTACCCCAATATTGAATTGATTATCTGCGACGATTGCAGCGCGGATTTTGATTGCGATGAAGTCTATCAATACATCGAACAGAATAAAAAAAGCAATATAAGTAATATTGTTATATATAAGCATGCTGATAATGTTGGTACCGTGATGAACGCGCAGAAAGGCGTTGAATTGTCATCGGGAGAGTTTTTTAAATTACATGCAGGGGACGATATGCTGTACGAGGATGACTCGATAAGTCGTGCGATGAAATATTTTCAAGAGCCGCAAACGATGATTATTGCAGGCATCTCTCGCGCTTGCCAGCATGACGGAACGTTGACAGACCACTATTATCCGGCATATGAAGCTCGCGTATCCATGATGAATGCTGACGCATATCGCCAGTTTGAGATGATGGGAACGCAATCATGGGGAGAATATATTAACGCTCCTGCAGTCTATTGGAGACGGAAACTGTTTGACCAGATGGGGGGGTTTGATCTTCAGTATAAGTACACTGAAGATTGGCCGATGTGGTTGAAAATTACTAAATCTGGCATTCGTATTACAGTTGTTGATGAGATTTTTACAGTCTACCGTTATGGTGGTATCTCGAATGATCAAAGTGTTCTCAATCTGGACATAGGAAAAATGCACTACATGGATTGTATTCATGTGTTGCGTGAACAGGTTCTCCCTGTATTTGTTCAAGCGGGAAATAAGAAGAAGATTACTCGCTGCAGACATGCAATTAAATGTATTGAGGTCCGCAAAGAGACGGAAGGCGAATGGGCGAATTGGTCAGCTATTAGAAAAATTATCTGGCGTATAAAAAATAGAAAATTTCTTTTTGTTTCATGGGCGTACAGAAAAAGAAAATATGGAATAACGCTGCCGAAGAAAAAACTAGGTCTGCTGCTGGGTGGACTTATTATTTTATATAAGCTCAATATCAATACCGTTCCGTTCTATGTATCCAATATAGTCTGGTCATATTTCTTTTTTGCGGTAATGCTGTATACGATTCTGCAAATCGGAATATGGGGATTGGTTAAGATCATGAATGTTATATTAGATATTAAACGAGGGTAATTATATGCAAAAGATATTTTCGGTCATTGTTCTATGTTACCGGCATTTCGAGTATCTTTTTACAGCTATAGATTCCGTGCTAGAACAGGATTATACGAATATTGAGCTGATTATTTCAGATGATGGTTCTCCGAATTTCCCTAAAAAGGAGATAGCGGATTATATCGAAGAGCGTAAACGTGATAATATCACAAAGGTAATTATTCGCCAACAGCAGGAAAATTCCGGTACGGTAAAGCACTTGAATAGCGCGGTTAGCAGCAGTACAGGTGAGTTTATTGTTGCGTTAGCGGGAGATGATGCATTAGCTAGTCCAAATGTATTAACTCAATACGTACAGGGCTTTACAGAAGCTCTCTCCACATGCCATATTCAAATGGCACAGACAGCAATGTATGACGAGCATCTAGATAAAGTTGAATATTATTATGTTAAACCTCAGGTACAGCATGCTCTTGAAGCAACGCGGAATAGTTCAGATGAACTGTATCGCCTTTTGCTACAATATGGTGCGTGTTTACCATCTACAAGTACATGTTTTAAACGCACGTTTTTTGAAAAATTTGGGGAATTCGATGAGAACTTTGTATTAGTAGAAGATTATCCGATGCATATGCGGCTGGCAAAGGAACATTGGGTTATTCATTACCAGAACTTTATTGCGATTAAGCACAGACACGGCGGAATCAGTCATGGACAAAAAAATACATTGTCCAGATCATCGGTATTATATTTTACTGATGAGAAAAATATGATTGAAAAGCTGATTCTGCCTCAGATTTCTGAATTGCCAGGTAAGGTCAGATATTCTGTGCTTCGTTATCAGAAACGACAATTGCGATGGATTGAGTTTATGATAGCAAAAACGGAAAAGAAATATTTAAAACTGTTCATGCTGGTATTATTCAATCTGGGATTTATTATTCAATCCTTGTGCGCAAAGAATAATGTTTGGGCAGAACGATGGCACGCTAAGATGCTGATTTTATGGTTTGCATTGAATTTTATCACGCCTATTGTAGGTGAAATGGCAAGCGGCTTTGGAGATGGATTTTCTCTTATGATGACGTATTTGATGAATGTTTTTGCAATCGGTGCATTTACATTTTGGGTTATAGCATTTTTGATGTGGATTGTTAATAAGGTTTCGACTCTAATAGACCGTTTTCCCAATGAAGTAAAGGCGATTGGATAAGAAAGAGGGGATGATGGTGAAGAAGGGCGTTACTAATGCCAATAGAAAAAATACGTTTATTTACTGCTTGATTTCAACCTATATTGTTGGCATTGCTGCACATGCATATGTGTTCTTTCATGACAGTTTTTCTCATGATTCATTAGGCGCAATTTATGCTTCAAAATCTGAAGATTTGTGGAAATGTGCTCTTGGACGATGGGTAGTTCCGCTTTATAGGAAAATTGTACGTGGAAGTATTTCTAGCCCATGGCTGATTGGTCTATTAGCTTTGTTGTGGATAGGAATTACGTTGTATTTAATTGTAGAGTTATTTCAAATTTCGCAGAAAAGACATGTATTTCTGTTAGCTTCAATTTTAACGGTTAATTTAACCGTAATTGCACTCGCTGCAACCTTTTTATTTGAATTAGATATTGATATGTTTGCATTACTATTAGCTACATGTGCAGTCTATATGTGGAGACAATATCGATGGGGATGGATTATAGGAATTCCGCTAATTACAGGTGTTTTAGGAATTTATCAAAGCTACATTTCTGTTGTAATTTCTCTGATAATTATACTTTTAATTAATGATTGTATTTCTAAAATATCAGTTAAAAGCATTTTTAAAAATGGTATGCAAGGAATAGGCATGTTAATAGGCGGAGGAATGGTATATTTAGTAAGCCTAAAAGTGGTAGTTGCTGTTACAGGCCAGAAGTTAGCTAGTAGCTATAATGGATTAACCAATATGTCGCAGATTGCAAGCTCGAAGTTGTTTACATTCATTCAAAACGCATATGGCGATTGGATAGCATCGTTTATTTCACCAGAAGCTGCATATATTGGGGGCTTACTAAAGGTAGCTAATATTGCGGTGCTATGCTTCGTTATTGGTGGCTTGATAGCTATATTCATCGATAAAAATTTGAATATGCTGAATAAGATAATGGTGTTTGTGTTAGCGGCAGTATTACCTATAGGGATGAATATATCTTGCATTCTTAGCGGTGGTATGGTGCATGTTTTGATGCGGTATTCGTTTTGGCTATTTTATGCGTGGGCTTTATTGTTAATTCAAAGATTAAAACATAGTATCCTAAAAGAGAAAAAACGATTCAAGTATATGGCAAGTGGAGGAGCAGTACTTTCTATTGCTATTTTAATAGTAATTTGGAATAATTTCCAAGCAGCTAATGCGGTTTATTTAAAAAAAGACATGGAGCAAAAAGCGACACTGGCAATGATGACACGAGTAACCGAGCGATTGGAAGTTATGCCAGGGTATGAGCAGGGACAAAGTCCGGTAGTTTTTGTTGGCACAATATCAGATTTATCACACAAAGATGGATTCGAAAAAGTTGAAGAAATCGGTGGAGCAGGAGGATCTAGTACGATTACCTATAATTCAATCGGTATGTTTGAAAATTACTATAAATATATATTATCAACACCAATCAATTTAGATAGTGCGATCTGGTATGATTTACAAGAAGATGTACGAATACAAGAATGGCCAAGTTTTCCAGCAGGAGATAGCATACAGAAACTTGATAAAGTGTATGTAGTAAAACTCGGATGAAGAATGCTGTATTATTGAGAAAATCCGTAGTTTGTGCATAAATCGGAGCGAGAGCGGCATCTGCACGGAGTTTCAGCGACACTTTCACGCAGTAGAGCGACATAGTGGATAGTGCTTGCCGCAGTGTGGATAAAAGCTGCCTCGCCGGAGAAACCATGCCGCCCTCATGGACTTTTAGCTCCACTTTCACGGATTAAAGCCCCACTAAGAATAACAGCGCGCTAGACTGGGAGGACCGGCACGCTGTCAGATCAATCTGTTCCATCGAATTATGGATAATATGATCCATGATTGCTTCGGAAATCGGGCTCTGAGATTCCGAGCCCGGATCGATTCGGGTATACTAGCCTTCGGGTTGGTATTGAGTTCAAAAGATCGTAGAACGGCTGCTGCGGGACTCCGCAATCTCAATTTAACAACGATTATTGCAATATTCAATTTTATTATATCTTTTAGAAAGATGGACTGATATGAAAAAACTTTCCTGCATCATCCCCTGCTACAACGAAGAAGCGGCGTTGCCGTATTTCCTGCAGGAGATACGGAAGGTGGCGGACAACATGTCCACCACCTTCCAATTGGACTTTGAGATCCTTTTTATAAACGACGGTTCGCGTGACAAAACTTTACAGATCCTGCGTCAGGCGGCGCAGGAGGACAAGCGTATCCGCTACATATCCTTTGCTCGTAATTTCGGCAAGGAGGCTGCAATGTATGCTGGTTTCCAGAATTGTACAGGCGACTATGCCGCAGTTATGGACGCAGACATGCAGGATCCGCCGTCTCTGCTGCCGGAGATGTATCAGGCATTACAGAGTGGAGAATACGACAGTGTTGCGACACGCCGTGTTACCCGCAAGGGTGAGCCGCCAATCCGCAGCTTTTTCGCACGGTGCTTTTATAAGCTGATCAACCGCATTTCCGATGCGGACATCGTGGACGGCGCACGTGATTTTCGCTTGATGACGCGTCAGATGGTGGATGCGATTCTATCTATGACGGAGTATAACCGTTTCTCCAAAGGTATTTTCGGCTGGGTTGGTTTTCGTACGAAATGGCTGCCGTATGAAAATGTCGAGCGGGTTGCTGGCGAAACCAAGTGGTCGTTCTGGAAACTGTTTCTGTATTCGTTGGAAGGTATAACAGCCTTTTCGACCGCACCATTGGGAATCGCCTCGATTGCTGGCATTCTGCTTTGCATAGTTGCATTGTTGTTCGTATGCGTTGTCCTCGTCAAAACGCTTGCATTCGGCGATGCAGTAGGCGGTTGGCCGAGTATGATGTGCGTTATTCTGTTTCTGGGCGGTGTGCAGTTGTTCTGCATGGGTATTCTGGGACAATATCTCGCAAAAACGTATCTGGAAACAAAGAAACGCCCGATTTACATCGTGCAGGAAACGAATGAGGATCGAGTATGAAAGAGAAAATTATTCAAAATACAGTCCTTCGTTTCATCCTGGTAGGTGTTATAAATACGCTGGTAGGCACGGCAATCATGTTTGGCTTGTATAATCTAGCGCATTGCAGCTATTGGGTCTCCTCGGCATCGAATTATATTCTGACAAGTATTTTGAGCTTCTTTCTGAACAAATTCTTCACTTTTCAGAACAAGGAAAAGAGCATTGGGCAGGTTGTACGATTTGCGGTGAATATTGCAGTATGCTATCTGCTAGCATATGGTATCGCAAAGCCGCTGTGCCTCTACCTGCTGAGCGGTGCAGCAGCTACTGTGCGTGATAATGTTTCGATGTTCGTAGGCATGTGCCTGTTCACCGCGTTTAACTACTGCGGTCAGCGATTTTTTGCATTCAAAAATAAAGAGTAATATGTAGGATGAGTTTATGAAAGGTCTAATCTTAGCCGCAGGCAAAGGCACACGCCTTTACCCGATGACAAAACCGATGAGCAAGCCGTTGCTTCCGGTTTACGACAAGCCCATGATTTATTACCCGCTTGCAATTCTCATGCAAGCGGGCATTTCCGATGTCATGGTGATCGTTCCGCCGAGCGAAACAGACACATTCCGTGCGCTGCTCGGCGACGGAAGCCAGTTCGGCATCAGTATCTGCTATGCAGAACAGCCTGTTGCACGCGGTATCGCGGATGCACTGCTGATCGGCCGTGAGTTCGTGGGCGATGACTCGGTATGCCTTGTGCTGGGCGATAACATCTTCCACAGCGATACGCTGCGTGAAGAGCTCTGTAAGGGCGCACAGCAGCAGAACGGTGCAACGGTATTCGGCTACTGGGTCGAGAATCCACGCCCGTTCGGTGTGGTAGAGTTTGACGAGGATGGACGGGCTATTTCGATTGAAGAGAAGCCGCGCTATCCGAAAAGCAATTACATAATCCCCGGCATTTACTTTTATGACAACCAGGCGATGGAGATTGCAGCTAATCTCACGCCGTCGCAGCGCGGCGAGCTGGAAATCACAGACGTAAATCTGGAGTATTTACGCCGGGATCAATTGCAGGTGCTCCCGCTCGAGCGGGACGTCGTGTGGCTGGATGCTGGTACAGCAGACAGTCTGATGGACGCCGGACAGACTATTCGAAATATCCAGGCTGAGACAGGACGCTATGTCGGATGTCTGGAAGAACTGGCGTTTAACCAGGGCTGGCTGACAGAAGAGCAGGTACACGAAGCCGGACAAGAGCTCGGCATGACACTTTATGGACAGTACTTGCAGTGCTTATAATAGGCAATAAGATAAGAAAAAGTCTGCGCATGTTTTACTTGCAACAGCATACGACTTTAAAAAACTAATAAATTAGCTTAGTGAAGCGTACCGAACCCCGACTGCATCGCAGCCGGGGTTTTTTCTGCCCCTTGCCGTCCTTACAAAAACCGCCTATAATAAATCTATCAATTCACGGCGGCGTGGCCGCTGCGCAGGAAGGCGAAGGAGGGGCAGCATGATCAACAGGGACAAGTTGAAGCCGGTCATAGAGGAATACAAAACATACTTTCCGATGCACTGGAGAAACTCAATCAATGGCGGCGTAAGCTGCAAATGGGAAGCGGTCAAGTGCTTTCGGGAGCACTGGGACATCGACGCGCCGGATTGTGCGGACATGCTGTCGCAGGCTTTGGCGAAGACAGGCAGCCTGCTGAACGCCGCACATTTCTTCGCAGACGGCATGCTGATCGCCATGGCGAGAGCGGAGGGTGAGACCGTGCGGCAGATGTTCCGCAGTCTGTTTGATGAAACGCAGGATCTGGCGCAGCGCATCACCGATTTTGAGACTGCTGCCGAAAAAATCCGTGTCGCACACGATGACGGCACATTGAACAGCCATTATCAGCACGCTAACGCGATCAGCACCTATCTGTGGCTGCGCTATCCGGAAAAGTACTACATCTACAAGTATACGGTCTGTCACGATGTTGCCGCGACGCTGGAAGTTGACTTTCAGCCGAAGGAGAACGGTGCTGCTGAGAACGTCGTGCAGTGCTATTGCCTGTACGATGAAATCCGCGGGGAGCTGCGCGCCGATGCTGAGCTGTCGAAGCTGTTCGCAGATACAATCCCCGATGCAGCCAACGCGAGTGAATATCTGAACACCGTGACCATCGACTTCTGCTATTATCTGAGTCAGGTTTACCGCAAGGAAAAGTCCGCGCCGCCGGCGAACGATGCTCCGGCTGACAGCGCCGCGCCGCCCATCTGGAAAATCAGCGAAGGGACAGACGCGACCGGCCCCTCGAGCGGCAACAAGAAAATCTTTATGGAGCACGGCGTTGTGGTCGTCCACGGCGAAACCAAAGCGCTTGGAACCTCTGGTCAGACACAGGGCGAGGCGTTCCGGCTGGAGATCAAAAAGGGCGATTTCTTTTATCTCTGCTACGCCAGCAGTGTGCAGCTTCTGGGACAGTTCACGAGCGATGAAGCAATCGAAAACCCGGAAATGGGCGACGGCTGGTACGAACGGCCGTACCGCGTCATCGCGAAAAGCAAAAGCACCGCGCTCCCTTACAAGGGCAAGCTAAAGTGGTGGACACCGAATGCGAACACAACGTGTGTGCGTGTGCCGGACGATGAAGAAAACCGCGGACTGTTTGAAAAGCTGCTGCTCATGCCGTATTTCGGCATAACGCTGTACGAGCTGAAAACAGCTTCGGCAAAGCCGGACAAAACATACGGCAAGACGGAGTTTGTCCGCGAAGTATACATGAACGAGCGAGAGTTCGACATTCTTTCTGCGCTGCTCCGCGAGAACAAAAATCTGATTTTGCAGGGCGCGCCGGGCGTCGGCAAAACGTTCGCCGCGCGCAGACTTGCGTATGCCATGATGGGGCGCAAGGACGGTAGCCGGGTCAAGCTAGTGCAGTTCCATCAGAACTATTCCTACGAGGATTTCGTGATGGGCTACCGTCCGGACGGCAGCGGCTTCAAGCTGACCAAGGGCATTTTCTACAATTTCTGCCGCGAGGCGCAGGCGCACCCGGACAAAGAATATTTCTTCATCATCGACGAGATCAACCGCGGCAATCTGAGCAGGATTTTCGGTGAGCTGCTCATGCTGCTCGAAAAGGATTACCGCGGAACCGAAATCTCGCTTGCATACAACGGCGAGCCGTTCTCTGTGCCGAAAAATCTCTATCTGATCGGCATGATGAACACGGCAGACCGCAGTCTGGCCATCATGGACTATGCACTGCGTCGCCGCTTCAAGTTCTACGATATGTACCCGGCGTTCGGCTCGGAGGGCTTCCGAACCTATCAGAAGCGTCTCGATAACGTGCTGTTTGACGCGCTCATCGAGCAGATCGAGTCGCTCAACCGCGAGATTGCCGGGGATGTTTCGCTCGGCCGCGGCTTCTGTATCGGACACAGCTACTTCTGCGGCCGCACGCCGCAGACCTGCACGGAGGAATGGATGTACATGACGGTGGAGTACGATATCCTGCCGATGCTGCGCGAATACTGGTTCGACGAGCCGGAAAAGGTGCAGAAATGGGAAGAGCGTCTGCGTGGTGTGCTGAATGACGAATGACAAGGGCATTTTCATCAAGAACGTCTATTACATGCTCAGCTATGCCTTTCGCGCGCTGCGGCAGGACGGCTGGAAGAGTGTTGCTGCCGAGGACTTCGCCTCCGCGCAGGATCTGCTTGCGGCAATTTTAGCGAAAGCCACCGCGCAGCAGGTTAAGCAGGGACTGCACCGGGAATACGTGACGCAGCGCGATACGCTGCCGGTGCTGCGCGGAAAGATTAATCTGCCGGAGACCGTGCGCTGCCGGACGCAGTGCAGCCCGGTCATGGCGTGCAAGTTTGACGAGCTGTCCGAGGATAATCTGTTCAACCGCATCCTGAAAACCACGCTGACCCTTCTTCTGCGCGACAGCACGGTTTCGGATACGCACAAGGCCGCGGTGCGCCGAGTGCTGCGGTTTCTGGACGGTGTGGCGGTCGTGCAGCCAGCGGCCATTCCGTGGACGCGGCTCCAGTACCGCCGCGATAATCAGAATTATGAGCTGCTGATGGGACTGTGCCAGCTGGTGCTGGCCGGCATGCTCCAGACGACGGAAAACGGCTCGCACAAACTTGCGATGTTCGACGATGCGCACATGGAGCGGCTGTACGAGAAGTTCATTCTGGAATATTATCGGCGGCATCATTCGTATCTGTCGGAGATCAAGGCATCGCAGGTGCCGTGGAATTTGACCGGGCCACACGATGCGCAGTCGCTGCGGCTGCTCCCGGTCATGAAAACCGATGTGCTTCTGCGGCAGGGCGAGAAAATCCTCATCATCGACGCGAAATACTACGGCCAGATCATGCAGCGGAATTTTGATAAACTGTCTCTGCGATCGGCGCATTTGTACCAGATTTACACCTACGTCAGCAATGCGGACAGGCAGCACACTGGAAATGTGTCGGGTCTGCTCGTGTACGCGAAAACGCAGGAAGAGCTCCTGCCGGACTGCATGTACAACATGGGCGGCAGCCATATCGGCGCGGTCACGCTGGATCTCAGCCGCGATTTCTCGAAAATCACAGCACAGCTTGATGCCATCGCCGCCCGGTTCTTCGAGAGAGCGCGGGACTGAAATCAGGGGACACATCGAGCAAAAAAGCTCCAGCTCTGTCGCCTTGACAAAGCCGGAGCACACG
>ENA-ORSQ01001010-ORSQ01001010.1-human-gut-metagenome-genome-assembly--contig:-NODE-1010-length-15965-cov-4.018416_pt1 | contig 15965 bp, 10 predicted proteins | sample MGYA00241900_ERZ509164 | MGnify/ENA primary metagenome ERZ509164 (study PRJEB26280, sample SAMEA2338807) | human gut metagenome | biome: human gut; feature: human-associated habitat; material: faeces...
CCCGTGGCGATCGCCGCGCCGAGGAGGTTATACCTCCTGTCCGAGCCGACGGCGGGGATGTCGCCCAGCAGCCCCATGCTCTGCGCCAGCTTCTGTCCCGCCTTGAACTGTTCGCCGTAGCTGCCGAGGATCAGCGCCGTCATCAGATCGACACCGCACATGACCGCGTGCTCCTGCACCGCGGCGGGAAAATCGTCCCATTTCGCGTCCAGCGCGTAGCGCTCCGCGCGATAATCCGTTTTAAATTCCATATTCATTCTCTCCATTGGTCGAAAGCAGGCCCGGGGAGGAGACAGAAGATGCAGAGACTCCGGCGAGTCTCTGCATCTTTCTGCTTTAAGGAGACTGCTTCATGATCGCAGATTGACAGTTATGGGATCAGCGCTCGTACACGCCGTCGTTGAGGTAGGCAAGGAGCTCGTCCTTGCTCATGCCGTCGATGCCGAGGTAGGCGAGGTTGTAGCGGCTCTCCTCGAAGAAGTTCTTCTGGTGCATCGCGCCGGCCAGCGTGATCATCGAGTCGATGATGGGGGTCTTGACGCCGTAGGCCACGCCCAGATCGTGATAGACCTTGCAGCCGATGGGCACATCCTCGGTCATGTAGCGGTGGTGGATGTTGTTCGGACCGGTGTTGCCCTCGGTGGATGGCTGGTCGAGCGGGAATACGACGTTGTCGTTGCCGTTTTCATCAAGGCCCATGTACTCCTGCGTCAGCACGCTGCGGCGGGAGAAGAACATTTCCTTCTTGTACTTCGGCGTGCCGACGCCGATGGCCTCCGCCAGCGCGATCTCTTCGTTATAGAACTGATACTGCACCTCGCAGATGGACGGGCACAGGCCGTGGGAATACATGGAGTAGGTGGTCTTGTCGTGACCGCCGAAGATCACGCCCCAGTTTTCCATTGTGGAAACGCCAAGAATCGTGGCAGGCACGTGGATGACGGGGTTGACGTTGGCAAAGTCCACATCGAGGACGGTGTTGGCCTTGGAAGGACCATCGCCGTTGGTAACAGCGTCCATGCAGGGCAGATACTTCGACGCCTCGAGGAAATCGTCCGTGTCGGTCATGGGCAGGGCCGCGCCGCGCAGCGTGATGGCACGGTACTTGGCGCTCACGTGCGGGAACACGCACTTGCCGATGCTCTCAAGGCGCGTGCCGTAGGGAGCGGAGGACCAGCCGCCGACGATGACCTTCTTCGTGCAGCCCAGCTCGCGCATCAGGCGGCGCAGCAGGACCTTGACCTCCTGACGCTTGGAGCCGCCTCCGCCGTTGTCGCAGATCGTGCAGGCCTCGGTAAAACGGCAGGCGCACTGGATAAATTCCAGCTCATTGTAGCGGCGCCACGCGATAATGTCATCCTCGCGGATGCAGTACATCGGGCGGATCAGCGTCATGCCCGGGAAGTTCGTGCTGTGCAGTTTCGGCGGCATGGCCTGTAGCTGGGAGCCGTAGAACATGCTCATGACTGTCGTCTCGATGACATCATTAAAATGATGTCCCAGCGCGATTTTGTTGCAGCCAAGCTCCTGCGCTTTCTTGTACAGGTGGCCGCGGCGCATGCGGGCGCAGAGGTAGCAGGGCGACTTATCACTGTTGTTGGCGACATCAAAGATGTTCGTCTCAAATACTGTGATGGGAATGTGCAGCAGCGCGGCGTTGCTTTCGATCTTCTGGCGGTTGATTTCATTATAGCCAGGGTCCATGACGAGGTAGACGAGCTCAAACGGAACCTCGCTGTGGCGCTGCAATTCCTGCAGGAGCTTGGCCATAAGCATCGAATCCTTGCCGCCGGAGATGCAGACGGCGATCTTGTCCCCGGCCTGGATCAGCTCATACCGCTTGACGGCCACGATGAAGGGCGTCCAAAGCTGCTTGCGGAATTTTTTGATAATGCTGCGCTCGATTTTTTGATAGGTCTCTAATTGGCGTTCCAAGGGTCAATTCTCCTTATTCGTCAGGGTTTTGTAGCAGGTGTCAAAGGCTTGCAGGAAGCCGTCGATCTCCGCGTCGGTGGTCAGGTGGCTGATGCTGATGCGCCAGCTGGACAGCGCGTTGCGGCGATCCCGGCTGACGGCGAACACGGCCTTGGACGGCAGACCGTCCGACGAGCAGGCCGATTTGACCGACACGCAGACGCCCTGTTCGCTCAGCGCCTGCTGAAACCGCGTGCCCTTGACGCCGGTCACGCTGACATTGACGATATGCGGCACAGCATGCGCGGGGCTGTTGACGCGCACAAGGCTGTATTGCTGCAAGCCCGCCAGCAGGCGGTCATGCAGCCTTTGCACATGGGCGTTGCGGGCGTCCTGCCCGGTCAGCGCTTTGGTCAGTGCGGCGTCCAGGCTGACGGCAAGACTCAGCGTCGGCGTGCCGCTGCGGTAGATCGTGGTGCTGGCACCGCCGGAAATCTGCGGCTCAATGACGAGGCCGCGGCGCTTGTACAGCGCGCCGATGCCGTTGGGGCCGTAGAACTTGTGGGCAGTGAAGCTCATCGTATCGACGCCGTCAAGCCAGAGGTCGGTCTTGCCGACGGCTTGGGTGGCGTCCACGTGCAGGCGACAGCCGGGGTACGGCTTGACAATTCCGGCAATCTCCCGGATGGGCTGGATCGTGCCAAGCTCACTGTCCACAGCGCAGACGGCGACCAGGATCGTATCGTCGCGCATCAGCTCCCGCAGCTGGTCCAGGTCTACCCTGCCGTCGCGGCCAATGTCCAGCAGGTCGATCTCGTACCCCTGCTGCTGCAAAGCCGACAGCGACGCGCCCACCGAGGAGTGCTCCAGCTGGGTGGAGATGATGTGCTTGCCGATGTGCCGCGACGCATGGGCAATGCCCTTGAGGGCAAGGTTGTTCGCCTCGCTCGCGCCCGAGGTGTAGATGATCTCGGCAGGCTGCACGCCAAGGTGCTGCGCAATGGATTGGGTCACCCGCTCCATCTCGGCGCGGGCCTCCTGCCCGGCAATGTGGGTAGAGTTGGGGTTGGCGATATAACGGCGCTCCGCCGCAAGGTATGCGTCCAGAACGTCGGGGTCTGCCGGGGTGTTGGCGGTATAGTCAAGGTAAATCATGCGGAAGCCTCTTTATAGAATCAGTATGGCAGGTGCGGTTTCCTACCTGCTCAATAGGAATTGCATCCATGCAAAACCCCTGCGGCACGGCAGGGGTTTGTGTCATTCAAAATCCGAAATTGTGACAGACTGCTTGCCAAAGTACGGCGTCAGCCCCCACATATCGGGGCCGGGCGCGACATCGGTATAAAACAGCAGCCACGGGCGTTCGTCATCGTTCAGCGGGCGGATGGAAACATCCGGCTGGGCAGCGTCGTTCAGCAGTGCCTCCCGCGCGTCGAGGGCGTCGGCGTAGCGCCTGGCGCTGCCATTGGCCAACTCATAGGCGGCCTCGAGGCTGGTGGCGAAGTAGCTGTCCTGGCCCTCCTTCACGGTGTGGCTGCCGATGCAGGCCATGCAGAGGAGCATAGCGGCGGCAAGCAGCGACAGACGACGGGCTTGGCGGCGGCAGAACTGCTCTGAACCATGCAGAGAAACGCCGCGCACGCGCTCGAGCCAGCCGAGCAGCAAAAACTCGGTGGCAGCCAGACCCAGCACAAAGGTCATCCAGACAATGTTCAAAAGCCGCCCGGCACCGATGCCGCCCATTGTGTAGGACGGCAGAAAGATCATGGCCCACATCAGCACGAAGGTGACCGCCGCGCCGAGCCACGGATGGCGGAACACCCGGTCCGAAAGCACGGCGCTGCGGGTCAGATGCAAAAGCGGCAGTACAAGCAGTGCCAGCAGACAGAGCAGCGGCACATCCAGCCAGCGAATCCACTCCATGGCGGCGAGGATAAAGCTCTTGACGACAGCCTCCGCAAAGCCCGCACCGGCAAAGCCTGCAGTACGCACCTGCGTGCCGGGGGCCAACACATTCAAAAGCAGCCCCGCCATGGCCGCGGCAAGCGCGGGGACCTGCCAGAAATTACGGCGGTGCACAGCGCAGAGCGCTGCGGCCAACAGCAGGACCAGCACGTTCAGCAGCCCGGCCACCTGATGCCCGCCGCCGATGACAAGACTGCACACACAGCCCGCTGCCGCATATAAAAATTTGCGGCGGGTCGGTAGCTTATCGGCAAAGCAGAGCGCAAACGCCAGCCCAGCGTTCAGTACGGCCAGCGAAAAGTACGGCAGGTAGTTCATGGCACCGTTGAACCAGTACAATCCCTCCACGGGGGCGGGCATGCCCTCGATAAAGGCGAAGGTCAGCAGCAGCGCCAGTGCCCAGGGCAGACGCCTTTGCGCCGGGTCCAGACGCAGCACCACGCACCGTGCCAGCCCATACAGGCAGAAAAACAGCGGCAGCAGCACGCAGACCAGCGTAGCACCATAATATCTGTTGCCGAAGATGGCGGGCTGAAACGCCAGCGTAAAGCCGGAAACGTAGAGTCCCTGCCAGTTCTCATAGTAGTAGACGTTGGTGTCCCACGCGGCCCGCAGCAGACGCGGCAGGTCAAGGCCGTACTGCTGCACCACGGCATGGGTGCGGGCGGCGTAGATGAAATCATCGGCCGAGGGGCGCGCAAAGACCGCCAGCACCAGCACGGGCAGCAGCAGTACGCCCGTCAGCAGCGCAAAGCGGCGCAGCCAGCGCTTTTGCGCCGCTGCATCGTGCCAAAAATCCATAGAATCGTGTTCCTTACTGTATTCGTTATGCGTCGCCCAGGGTCATCTGCAGGAAGTAGACCCACTGCTTCTCCCACCAGTACCAGTCGTGGGAGACGTCCTGGCCCCAGATGTCCACGATGGGATGGATGCCCTTGCTCTCGAGAATGGCCTGCAGCTCCTTCGTGGAGGCCAGCAGGTCAGCTTCCCACGCGCCCTGGCCGCAGCACATAATGAACTTGTCGGCCTTCTCAAACAGCTTCATGTAGGGGTGAGTCGTCGGAAAGTTGCGCATGTAATCGCAGGGAGAATTGCGGTAGACAAGGTCGTCCATGTAGCTGCCGAAGAACATGCCGGAGGAGTACAGGCCGCTCAGGGCAATCGTGCCGTTGAAGATGTCGGGGCGGCGCAGGTAGAAGTTGACGGCGTGGCCGCCGCCCCTGCTTGCCCCGCCGGTCAGGATGCAGCCTGTGTGGTCCTCGCCCTGCTCGCGGTTGATCTCCAGCAAACGGGGGACGAACTCCTCACAGATATAGTTGTACCAGCGCTCCTGCATCTCGATGCGCGGGCGTTCGGGGCCGTTATTGTCCCAGCTCTCGGGGTCGATGCTGTCGACGGTGAAGATCTGCAGCTTGCCGCTGTCGATCCAGGGGGCCGCCGCGTTACACATATTACGGTCCTCCCAGTCGAAGAAGCGGCCACTCTGGCACGGGAAAATGACGATGGGACGTCCGGCATGGCCGTAGACCTTAAACTCCATAAAACGGTTCAGAAACCGGCTGTACTCCTTGTAATAGCGGATCTGCATGGCAGTCCCCTCCTATTTATAAAAGAAATTTTTATTCAGCTCCAGCAAGCCGACCATCGCATGCATCGGTCCGCTGGCGGACGTTTTGAATACCCAGTAGTAGAGCAGTGCCAGTGCCTCCCGCAGATAGCATGGCAGCACACTGCGCAGCGGCGTTGCAGCGGGCAGCGCAGTGGCTTTGGTGAAACCCGCCAGGGCGGCGTATTTCCCGGCGCGGTAGCAGTGGAACGCATTGGAAACGTAGACGATGGGCGTTGTCTCATCAAAGCCATGCTCCCGCAGGATGGTCAGTGAGAAGGCAAAGTTTTCTTCGGTGGAGGTTGAGCCGGATTCGGCAAGCACGCGGTCCGCAGGCAGTCCTTTGGCAATCAAGTAGTCCCGCATGGCGTCGCCCTCGGGCCGCCATTCGTCGCGGCCCTGCCCGCCGCTGGTGATGACCAGTGTTTCCGGGTGGGCTGCGGCGTAGTCATACGCCTTATTCAGGCGGCATTGCAGGAGTTTGCTGGGCTTATCCTTATGCAGCCCGGCCCCCAGCACGATGATGACCCTTTCGTGCCCCGTGGGCGGGTTCATATAGCCGCTGACCGACACAAAGGCGATCAGCGCCAGATACACCCCGGCCAGAACGGCCAGCACCCAGAAAACGACCCGTCCTGCGCCCGCGGAAAACCACAGGTTGAGCGAGCGGCGGAACACGGCGTACCCGGCCACGCAGACCGTCAGCAGCCAGACCATCAGGTTGCCCATGTTGAAGTTGGACAGAAAAATCAGTGAAACCGAATAGAGGACCAGCACTGCGGCCAGCAGGTCCAGCACAAGCACGCCCACCTTAGCGGGCAATTTCATCATAAACACCGCAGCCCGCCGGGCAGTAGTCAACACCCAGCGCCTTGCAGACAGTGTCGGCAATCGTGGCGAAGCTGTAGCGGGTGTGCAGGTTGATGCCGGGCTTGACCTCGTCGCCGTAAATCAGGAACGGCACGTGCTCACGGGTGTGGTCGGTGGTCTTGGTGTAGCTGGGGTCGCAGCCATGATCCGCCGTGACCATCAGGATGTCACCCGGGCGCATTTTTGCCATAAAGCCGGGCAGCCAGTCGTTGAACTCGGCAGTGGCGGCGGCGTAGCCCGCAATGTCGCGGCGGTGGCCGTAGAGCATATCAAAATCGACGAGGTTGACGAAGGCCAGACCCTCAAAATCGCGGTCCGCCAGCTCCAGCGTGACCTGCAGACCCTCGGTGTTGCCGGAGGTGCGGATAGTCTCGCCGATGCCCTTGCCCGCAAAGATGTCGTGGATCTTGCCGACACCGATGGTCTGCTTGCCCGCGGCCAGGATGGCGTCGAGCATCGTGTCGTGCGGCGGGACCAGACTGTAGTCATGGCGGCGCGGCGTGCGGGTGAAGTTGGCGGCGCAGTCGCCCACGAACGGGCGGGCAATGACGCGGCCCACGCCGTATTTGCCGGTCAGCAGCTCCCGCGCCTGTGCGCAGATCTCGTACAGCTTTTCCACAGGGACGATGGCCTCGTTCGCAGCAATCTGGAACACACTGTCGGCGGAGGTGTAGACGATGAGTGCGCCGGTTTTCATGTGCTCCTCGCCGTAGTCGCGGATGACGTCGGTGCCGGAATAGGGCTTGTTGCACAGAACCTTATAGCCGGTTTTGGCGGTGAACGCATCCAGCAGCTCCTGCGGGAAACCGTCCGGGAAGGTGGGCAGCGGTTCGGCACTCAGCAGACCCGCGATTTCCCAGTGGCCGATGGTCGTATCCTTGCCGGCACTGGCTTCACGCAGGCGAGCATAGCTGCCGATGGGGGCGGCTGCGGGGGTGCCGCAGGTCACGCCGTCCAGATTGAACATGCCGAGCCTGGCAAGGTTATCACCCCTGAAATTGGGATGCCCTGCAATGGCTCCCAGTGTGTTGGTGCCGGCATCGCCGAAAAGGGGCGCGTCCGGCTCTGCTCCGACGCCGAAGCTGTCGAGCACAATCAGAAATACACGTTTTGCCATGATGCTTCTCCTGTATAGTAAGTGGTAAAGGACTATTCATGGCCTTATTATACCGTAAACACCGCAAAAAGTAAACATGCAATCCATGCTTGCAAATCGGACCTGCCGGGCACACAAGAACGCCGGTGGCCTGTAAGTCGGGCTGTACCCGGGCTGTGGCAGAATTTGCACGGAACGAGCTGAAATTGTGTAAAAATTAACGGGCATCAAGGAAACAATTTTTGTGCGTTTTTTTTCAGACGAAAGCCGTTTCCCTCTTGTCTCCCACGGCGGACTTGTAGTATAATACCGCTGAGGTTTGCTAAAGTATATAAATAGGTAGAAATGTAAAACGGAGGATAAGCTTTATGCGTAAAACCAAAATCGTCTGTACTATGGGTCCGTCCACCGATAAGCCGGGCATTCTGCGCCAGCTGATGGAGAATGGCATGAACGTCGCGCGTTTCAACTTTTCTCATGGCGACTACGAGGAGCACAAGGGCCGCTATGACAAGGTACGCGCACTGTCCAAGGAGCTGGACCTGCCCATTGCCTGTATGCTGGACACCAAGGGTCCCGAGATTCGTCTGGGTGAGTTCAAGAACGGTGTGGAGAAGCTGACCACCGGCCAAAAGTTCACTCTGACTTCCCGCAGCGTAGAGGGCACGAACGAAATCTGTTCCGTCACTTACAAAGAGCTGCCCCACGACGTCAAGCCCGGTGGCCGGATCATGCTGGACGACGGTCTGATCGAGCTGCGCATTGACGAGGTCGGCGACACCGACATTGTCTGCACGGTCTGCAATGACGGCATCATCAAGACCAAGAAGGGCGTCAACGTCCCCGGCGTGCATCTGTCCATGCCGTATATGAGCCAGCGCGACACGAGCGATATTCTGTTTGGTGTCGAGCAGGGCTTTGACCTGATCTCCGCCAGCTTTGCCCGCAACGCGCAGGACATTATGGATATCCGCCACATCCTGGACGAGCACAACTCCAAGATCCGCATCATCGCGAAGATCGAGAACCAGGAGGGCATCGACAACATCGACGAGATTCTGACCGTGGCCGACGGCATCATGGTTGCCCGCGGCGATATGGGCGTTGAGATCGACTTTGCCGAGATCCCGGCCATCCAGAAGCACCTGATCGACCGCGCCATGAGCGCCGGTAAGATCTGCATTACCGCTACCCAGATGCTGGATTCCATGATCGTCAACCCCCGCCCGACCCGTGCCGAGATCACCGACGTGGCCAACGCCATCTACGACGGCACCGGCGCGGTCATGCTCTCCGGTGAAACCGCCGCGGGCAAGTACCCCGTCGAGGCGCTGAAGGCCATGGCTACGATTGCCGAGACCACCGAGGCAGACTCCAGCTTTGACAGTCTGGTCCACCACTCCGGTACGGACAGTAGCCGCCTGAACATCAGCGCTGCCGTCGGCCATGCCGCCTGCACCACCGCTACAGACATCGGCGCTTCCGCCATCATCACGGCTTCCAAGAGCGGTGAGACCGCCCGCCTGTTGAGCCGCTTCCGTCCTGACACCCAAATTATCGCCTGTGTGCTTGATGAAACTACCCGCTGCCAGCTGAACGTCTACCGCGGCGTTACCCCGTTGCTGATGGACTACGCGACCTCCACGGATGAGCTCATCAGTATGTCGGTTGCGAAGGCCAAGAGCGCGGGCCTTGTGCAGGACGGCGACCTCGTCGTCGTCACCGCCGGTGTTCCCGTCGGCATCTCCGGCACCACCAACATGATCAAGGTCCACATGGTCGGCGATTCCCTGCTGGCCGGTGTCGGCATCGGCAACCACAACGCCAAGGGTGAGGTCTGCGTGTGCCGCAACGCCACCGAGGCTGCCAAAAAGTTCAAACCCGGCCAGATTTTGGTCGTACCCTTCACCACCAACGACACGCTGCCTTTCATGCGTGAGGCTGCCGGTATCATCACCGAGGAGGCCGGTACGAACAGCCATTCCGCCATTGTCGGTCTGACGCTGGATAAGGCCGTTATCGTTGGTGCTACCAATGCCACCCGCACGCTGAAGGACGGCATGACGATTTCCATGGACTGCGCCCGCGGTGTTGTGCAGGCGATGGCGAAGTGAGGCGGACCACGATGGAACGTATCGCGAGCTTCTGTGTTGACCACACCAGGCTCCTGCCGGGTATGTACCTGTCCCGCCAGGACGGTGCTGACGGCGAGATTTTGACCTGGGACATCCGCATGAAGCAGCCCAACAAGGGCAGCTATCTTTCCCCCGCCGCGGCTCACACGCTGGAGCACCTGTTCGCAACCTATGCGCGCAACAGCAAGTACAGCAGGGGCGTTGTCTATGTCGGCCCCATGGGCTGTTTGACCGGCTTTTACCTGCTGACCACCGGCCTGACGCCCGCCGAGGCGCTTGACCTGACCCGCAGCGCCTTTGCCTGGATGGCGGAGTACGAGGGAGAGATTCCCGGCGCATCCGCCGTCGAGTGCGGCAACTACCTGATGATGGACCCCATTGCCGCCCGCGCCGAGGCCGCCGCCATGCTGCCCGTGCTGGAGGGGCTGGATGCGGAAAAGCTGCACTATTGATTGGTAGTTCATAAAAAATGTCCGCTGCGGTAAGAATTGCAGCGGACATTTTTTGTAGGGGCGGATGCAGGCATCGAACCCTACACGCAGAAAATTTAGTCTATATCACAAGAATATTGCAATTTCCGCAGGGGGTGCATTCTATATGCACCCCCTGCTACACAAAAAAATGCCGCCCGTTTTGTATATCGCGGGCGGCGGTTGCTTTTTATGTAGGGATTTTAACTCAGATCAGCGCGGCGGTGATCAGGGCCATCTTGTAGACCTCCTCGGCATTGCAGCCGCGGGACAGGTCGTTGATGGGGGCGTTCAGGCCCTGGAGAATGGGGCCGTAGGCTTCAAAGCCGCCCAAGCGCTGGGCAATCTTGTAGCCGATGTTGCCGGCGTTGATGTTGGGGAAGATGAAGGTGTTGGCATAGCCGGCGACCTTGGAGCCGGGAGCCTTCAGCTGGCCGACCTCGGGAGCAACGGCAGCGTCAAACTGCAGCTCACCGTCGACCTTCAGTTCGGGGTGAGCCTCCTGAACGCGGGCAGTAGCGTTGCGCATCTTGTCGACGGTCTCGCCCTTGCCGGAACCCTTGGTGGAGTAGGACAGCAGTGCAACACGGGGGTCGATGCCGAAAATCTCTGCGGTGTGAGCGGTCTCGACGGTGGACTCGACGATTTCGTCCTCGGAGGGATCGATGTTGATGGCACAGTCGCCCATGGCGATGCTCTCCTCGCCGCGGGTCAGGATGAAGCAGGAGCTGACAGACTTGATGCCGGGCTTGCACTTAATCAGCTGCAGAGCCGGGCGGACGGTGTCAGCGGTGGAGTAGGTTGCGCCGCCCAGCAGGCAGTCAGCCTTGCCCTGCTTTACCAGCATGGTGCCGAAGTAATTGCCCTTGGACAGAGCGGCACGGCACTGCTCATCGGTCATCTTGCCCTTGCGCAGCTCGACCATCTTGGCGACCATCTCATCAAAGCCCTCGTAGTTGGCAGGGTCGATGATCTCGGCACCGGTGATGTCAAAGCTGCCGTCAGCAGCGGCCTTCTTGACGGCTTCGACCTCGCCCAGCAGGATAACCTTCAGGGTCTTGCCTGCCAGCAGACGGCTTGCAGCGGACAGAATACGGGCGTCGGTACCCTCGGTAAAGACGATGGACTTCGGCTCAGCCTGCAGCTTCTTCTCAAAATTTTCGAAAATGGACATAGTCTGATACTCCTCCAGTATTTATGCAGCACATAGCTGCTTAGCACTTACACAGCTATTATAGCACCCATTTTGCGCTTTGCAAAGAAAACGTGCGAAATGGCAGAAATCTGTGCAATATATGTGCGAAAAGAGAAGGCAAGGCAATATATTTCATAAAGTTAATAAAATATCAAGAGTGGTTTGTGGATTATTTATCAAATTTGCCTGTGTACACAAAGCCATAGCTTTTGTAAAATGCCTCAATATCCGCACGGCTGCGCACGATAACGGCGTTCAGCAGATGACCGTCCGCTTTGCTGCGAAAGCCAATGACCGTCTCTCCGGTGCAGGTACTGCTTTCCAGCGCAATATCCGTCTCCCGCATGCCGTCAGGCGGCGTCAGCAGAGCGGCAGACTTTTTGTGCCCGGAGAACAGCGCGGTAAAAAATGACACAGCGGGACACCTCCCCTGCCTGGTTCAGCGCGTAAAATAAACAGCCAGCGCCAGCTGGGCCGCAAGGATCAGCGGTATGCCCACTACAAAATACCAGTGGCGCGTCTTGTGATGGAACACGTACATACCGGCCCACGCACCGGCACTGCCGCCCAGCAGAGCCGCGCCAAACAGGATCTTCTCCGGCACGCGCCACTGCCGTGTGCGGGCGCGGTGCTTGTCCAGCCCCATCAGGCAGAAGCCGATGACATTCATAATAAGGATGTAAATCATTGCAGTATTCATATCTGTATTATACCGTGTGCGGGCGCAAAAGGCAAGCGCGGCGGGGCGTTTGAGACACTGACCACAGTGCTTTGCGGCGGGTTCGAAAAATAAAACGCCCCCGCCAAACGGCGAGGGCAGTCGGATTCAAATATCCTTGCGGGCGGCCACGCTGCTGCGCACCAAGGCACGCCTTAAACGGGCCTCGGCAAGCTGCATGTCGCGCTTGTCCAGATTCTTCTGGGCCAGCAATGCTTCGGCACGGGCCTTGCTGCGGGCGGCGCGCTCGGCATCAATGGCATCGGCCCATTCAAAGGTCGTTGCCAGCAGATGGCACTCGCCGCCAAGCATGCTCAGCATACCGCCCATACAGGCTGCGCGGCGGACCGTGCCGTCCTCCATCTTAATATGAGCCTCGCCCATGCCCAGCGCCGTGCAGATGTCGATATGCCGCGCCAGCAGCTGAAGCTGGCCGTTGATGGTGCGGCAGGATACCGATGTGACCGCGCCATCAAACGCAACGCCGTCCGGCGTCATGATCTTGAGCGGGAAAGTTGCCATACTCCCACCGCCTTACTGCTGCTTGGCCTTGGCCAGGACATCATCAATCGTACCGGCGAACAGGAAACAGCTCTCGGGGATGCTGTCGCACTCGCCGTTCAAAATCATCTTGAAGCCACGCAGGGTTTCCTTCAGCGGCACATACTGGCCGGGCATACCGGTGAACTGCTCCGCAACATGGAAGGACTGGGACAGGAAGCGCTGCACCTTGCGGGCACGGGCCACCGTGATCTTGTCCTCCTCGGACAGCTCGTCCATACCCATGATGGCAATAATGTCCTGCAGTTCCTTGTAGCGCTGCAGCACCTGCTGCACGGCGCGGGCGACCTCGTAGTGCTCCTGGCCGACAACTTCGGGCGAGAGGATACGGGAGGTGGAGTCCAGCGGGTCGACAGCCGGATAAATGCCCTGAGAGGCGATGTCACGGCTCAGAACCGTGGTGGCGTCCAGGTGGGTGAAGGTCGTGGCGGGCGCGGGGTCGGTCAGATCGTCCGCGGGCACATAGACGGCCTGCACCGACGTGATCGAGCCCTTGCGGGTGGAGGTAATACGCTCCTGCAGGGCGCCCATCTCGGTGGCCAGCGTGGGCTGGTAGCCGACGGCAGAGGGCATACGGCCCAGCAGCGCCGAAACCTCGGAACCGGCCTGGGTGAAGCGGAAGATATTGTCGATGAAGAGCAGCACGTCCTGGTGCTTGACGTCGCGGAAGTATTCCGCCATCGTCAAGCCGGACAGAGCGACGCGCATACGGGCTCCCGGCGGCTCGTTCATCTGGCCGTAGACCAACGCTGTCTTGTTCAGAACGCCGCTCTCGCGCATTTCACCGTACAGGTCGTTGCCCTCGCGGGTGCGCTCACCGACGCCGGTAAAGACGGAATAGCCGTTGTGGGCCGTGGCGATGTTATAAATCAGTTCCTGAATCAGAACGGTCTTGCCGACACCGGCACCACCGAACAGACCGATCTTGCCGCCCTTGGCGTAGGGGCAGATGAGGTCAACGACCTTGATGCCGGTCTCCAGAATTTCGGTGGTGGACTGCTGCTCCTCATAGCTGGGAGCGGGGCGATGGATGGGCCAGTAAGCCTCCGGGGTGGGGGCGGGCTTATTGTCCACCGGCTCACCCAGCAGGTTGAACACGCGGCCCAGGCACTGGTCGCCGACGGGGACCTTGATGGACTCGCCGGTGTCCACGGCCTCGGTGCCGCGCACCAGGCCGTCGGTGCTGCTCATGGCGATGCAGCGGGCGACGTTGTCACCGGTCAGCTGCGCCACCTCGACCACCAGCTTCTGGCCGTGGTTGTCGATCTCGATGGCGTTGAGCAGGTCCGGCAGCTCTCCATCCTTGAACTGGATGTCCAGCACCGGGCCGATGACTTGGATCACCTTGCCGATGTGTTTTTCGGACATAGGCTACAACTCCTTTTTTGATAGTCAAATCCTCTGAAGCTCCCACTTTGGGGGAGCGCCTGAGAGGGCGTTAAATCTCCGCGCCGGCCACGATCTCCGTGATCTCCTGCGTGATGGCGGCCTGACGGGCGCGGTTGTAATACAGATTCAGATGGTCGATCATTTCGCCCGCATTCTTGGTCGCGGCGTCCATGGCGGTGCGGCGGGCGGCCAGCTCGCTGGCCACGCTCTCGCACACGGCACCGTAGACGATGCCCGCAACATATTCGGGGATGATGGCACGGAACACTTCCTCGCTGCTGGGCTTGTACAAGATCTGGCTGCGGCGGGCGGCGGCCTTCTGCTCCTCGGTAGGCTCGATGGTCAGGGGCAGCACCTCCATGGTGGCCGCCGTCTGGGTCATCATCGAGTCGAACCGGGTGTAGCAGATCTTCACCGCGTCGTAGTCGCCTTTCAAAAAGCCCTCGGTGATCTTACGGGAGAGGGAGAAGCACTCGCCCACCGAGATCTCTGCCGCCAGCAGCACTTCGTCGGTGAACAGGTCGGCCCCGTGGTGGGCGAAATATTCCGCCGACCGCTTGCCGATGGGCAGCACGGTAACGGGGCCTTCCTGCGCGTCGGCCTGTTTCAGCACGTTGCTGTTGTAGCCGCCCGCAAGGCCGCGGTCGCCTGCGATGACGATGAGCAGGGTGCGTTTGATCTCGTCCCGGCGCAGATACGGGTTGCGGGCGCGGGGGTCCGCCGCCGCAATGCCGGTCAGTGTTTCGTGCAGCGTCTCAAAATAGGGGCGGCTGTGTTCGACACGCTCCTTGGCACGGCGCATTTTGGAGGAAGCCACCAGCTCCATGGCCTTGGTGATCTGCATGGTACTTTCTACGCTTTTGATGCGCAGCTTGATGTCCTTCATGGAACCTGCCATGCGTTACGCCTCCTTCCCTCAGTGCGCCTTGACGAAGCTCTCGGTGTAAGTGGACAGAACGCCCTTGAGTGCTTCCTCGGTATCCTTGTCCAGATTGCCGGTGGTGCGGATGGTCTCCATGACCTTGGCACCGTCGGCATTGTTGTCGAGATATTCGTACAGGCCCTTTTCGTACTCTGCCACATCCGGCACCTTGATCTTCACGAGGTAATCGTGGATGGTCGCATACAGGATGGCCACCTGCTTTTCCACGGCTACGGGTGCCGAGCGGTTCTGCTTGAGCACTTCCACGATGCGCTCGCCCTGTGCCAGACGCGCCTTGGTGTCGGCGTCCAGATCGGAGCCGAACTGCGCGAAGGACTGCAGCTCACGGTACTGGGAGTAGATCAGCTTCAGGGTGCCCGCGACCTTCTTCATGGCCTTGATCTGGGCGTTGCCGCCAACGCGGGACACCGAGATGCCGGGGTTGACTGCCGGCATGACGCCGGAGTGGAACAGCTCCGTCTCAAGGAAGATCTGGCCGTCGGTGATGGAGATGACGTTCGTCGGGATGTAGGCGGAAACGTCGCCCGCCTGCGTCTCGATGATGGGCAGAGCCGTCAGGCTGCCGCCGCCCAGCTCGTTGGAAAGCTTGGCAGCGCGCTCCAGCAGACGGGAGTGCAGATAGAAAACGTCGCCGGGGTAAGCCTCGCGTCCCGGAGGACGGCGAATCAGCAGCGACAGGGCACGGTAAGCCACAGCGTGCTTAGAAAGGTCATCATAGATGATGAGGACGTGCTTGCCCTGCTGCATGAAGTATTCGCCCATGGCGCAGCCGGAGTAAGGGGCGATATACTGCAGGGGAGACAGCTCGGATGCGGTAGCGGACACCACGATGGTGTAGCCCATGGCACCGGCCTCGGTCAGGCTCTGCACAAGGTTTGCCACGGTAGAGCGCTTCTGACCGATGGCAACGTAAATGCAGATGACGTCCTTGCCCTTCTGGTTGATGATGGTATCGGAAGCGATGGTGGTCTTGCCGGTCTGGCGGTCACCGATGATCAGCTCGCGCTGACCGCGTCCGATGGGGATCATGGAGTCGATGGCCTTGATACCGGTCTGCAGCGGCTCCTTGACGGGCTGGCGCTCGATGATGCCGGGAGCGCGGC
>ENA-ORSQ01001014-ORSQ01001014.1-human-gut-metagenome-genome-assembly--contig:-NODE-1014-length-15943-cov-3.876511_pt1 | contig 15943 bp, 18 predicted proteins | sample MGYA00241900_ERZ509164 | MGnify/ENA primary metagenome ERZ509164 (study PRJEB26280, sample SAMEA2338807) | human gut metagenome | biome: human gut; feature: human-associated habitat; material: faeces...
GGATGTGCTGGACGAGACGCTCGAGATCTACAGAAATGACGAGCTTCAGGGCAGGATCGCCCGCACCTCCGCCTGCATCGAAGGCGAATTCTACGGCCGCCTGACGCGCGTCGAGGAGACCATCGAGTTCATCCGGCGCATGGGCTTCAAGAAAATCGGCATCGCCTCCTGCGTCGGTCTGATGCGCGAGACCTCGATCTTCGCCCGCATCCTCAAGGCAAGCGGCATCGATTACTTTACCGTCGGCTGCAAGGTCGGCGCGGTGGACAAGACCGAGATCGGCGTGCCGAACGAGAAAAAGCTCAACGGCGGCTGCGGCCACGAGTCCATGTGCAACCCGATCATGCAGGCGAAAACGCTCTCCGCGAACGGCTGCGACTTCAATATCGTCATCGGCCTGTGCGTCGGTCACGATACGCTGTTCCTGCGTCACAGCAAGGTTCCGACCACCGTCATGATCGTCAAGGACCGCGTGCTCCAGCACAATCCGGCCGCCGCCTTGTACGGCGCACAGTCCATGTATTCCCGCTTCAAAAATCTGAATCTGTAAAAAAAGCTCTCCGCATCGACCTGAACTGCGGAGAGCTTTCTTTTTATTCGTTTGGAATGAGCGGCTGCACCATGCAGCGCAGGCGCGCGGACGAATGCGGATAACGGCGGTAAAAGGCGCCGGTCAGCCGTTCCGCGACCATGCAGCTGTTTTCGTAATTCGCCTGCGGCAGCATGATGACAAACTGCGACACGCTGCACCGCGAGATAACGTCGCCGCGCCGCAGATTGCCGCGCAGCAGCGGCGGCAGCTTTTCCATCACGCCGTCCAGACTGCGGCGCGCAAGGGCGGAACCGTCCTTCGCCGTCACCGACAGCAGACAGATATGCACGGCGATGCCCATGCGTGCGACCGCACGCGCCTGCATACGGTACAGGATCTTGAAAAAGTCATATTCGCACAGCATCGCGCCGCCGGCGCTGTTCTCCTCCTGAAGCTGCATGCGCAGCTCGTCCATCGACAGAGTATGGTCGTTGACCGTGCGCGATGCCTGCCGGTACAGCTCGCGCAGGGTCTCTCCCGGCATGACGCCGAAATCCGAGAACAGCATCTCGCTCATGTCGTCATAGACCGCCATAGCTTCCCGGTTGTCTCCGTTCTCGATGAGCGCACCCATCAGATGCTCGTAAAATTCCTCTTTGTACGGCTCGATCTTAACGGCCTGCCGGCACAGCGCGGCCAGCTCCTCCGTGCGTCCGCAGTCCTCAAGGATCTCGATCGCGCTCGATACCGCCCCGGCATACAGGCCGTGGTAATACGTCTCGAGCGGCATGACCCAGATCTCGCCCGACAGGCGCGGCAGCAGATCGCCGCGGTAGCAGCCGACCGCAGCCTGATACGCGCGCAGACGCGCCTCCGGCTCCTTTTCCCGGTCTCCTCTGCGGCACCGCTCCTCAAACTGCTCAATGTCGAGCGTGATCGGTACCTCCTCATTCCACACATACCGGCCCGACCGGCGGAGGAGCAGCCGGTGTCCCAGTCCGTCCTCGAGCCGGTCGAGCAGTGCACGGATGCGGTGAAAGACCGACTTGAGCGCGTTTGCGGGGTCCGAGCTGCCCGTTCCGCCGCTCCAGCAGAGGTTGATCAGCTCCTCCTGCGTAAATTCGCGGCGGCGGTTGACCAGCAGATACGCGAGCAGAGACCATACCCGGTGCGAGCGGTCGTTGCTGTCTGAGATGACGCAGTCTCCGTAGCGGATCGTAAATTCTCCCAGCATTTGAACCTGTATCGTTTCGCTCATTGCAGCTTTTCCCCCCCGCCTGTCCGAAAAATCCATGCAGCTGTCTTGTCATGCTGTTTTCTATTTACACCATATCACAAATATCGGAAAATTACAAGTAAATCGTATATAAAGCAGCACCGGACAGCGAAAACTGCGGCGCTTCGCGGCGGTATTCTCAGTTCGCCGCTGTCGGAACGGTACGGTATCCCTCCATGAGACTGTCGTTTTCCATGATAAACGGGCGCGCCGTGTCCTGATCCCAGGAGGTATCGTATCTTTCCATCAGATAATCGTTCAGCTCGATCCGGTTTCGGAGCTTGACCAGCCGGTACGGCTCCTGAAACGCCACCTTTTCAACAAAATAGAGACTGCCGTCCCCGGCTGGCAGCAGGACGCCCACGTGTCCGATGAACAGGGTATTGTCCGTATCCGAGAACCGGTCATGGAGCACCACGGAGATCAGCCGGGCAGCCCCTTCTTCAAAGGCAACGCCGCGCTCCGCCCAGCCTGCCTGAAGAGCCTTGACCTGTTCCGCCGTCTCCGTGCTGTCCGCAGCAGTCACCGGCGCAAACAGCGCACAGAATTTGGATGTGCTGTCTCCGCAGAGAACGGCTGGATCTGCGGTCAGCGTTTCGATATCCAGAAAGAGGGCGTCCTCGCCCTGCGTTTCCGGCTGGTCTGCCCCGGCAGTGATGAACTCACCGAACAGGCTGAAGGCCGTGATGCGGCAGTTGTAGCTGAGAAAGCTCCCGTTCTTTTCCGTCCACAGCTCCTGCATCTCATAAGGGTCATATTTGGTATCGGTCGGCGCGCCGCTCTCAAAGCCCTCCGTCAGCCATTCGTTCTTGACGCTGGCGTTGAACTGATCGACGCGGTCAAGAAGAATGCTGACCCTGTTTTCGCTGATGCCGGAGTCTGCGAGCGACTCGGAGAGCAGCCCTCTGGAGGCTGCATCTGTCAGATTGGAGTACGCCGCGGCTTCGAGCGGCGGCTCTGCGTGTCCGTCGCAGCCCGAGAGGCCTGCGAGCATGAGGCTGACCGCCGCAAGGACGGGCAGCAGCTTTCTTTTCCGGTTTATCATTGATCTTCGCCTTTCCTGTGACCGCCCCTGCGGGACGGATTCGTGATCTGTCTGTATCCTTATACTGTACACGCATCGGCGAAAAAAGTCCATCCTGTGTGATCATATTTTCTTTGCGCGTCAGCTCGGCCATTCCAGTCCGGCTGCCACGCAGCAGCCTCGGTTTTACTCTGTTATAGTAACACTCAAAAAAGATAACAAAAAACCGCCCATTTCAACGAAACAAGCGGTTTAACATGCATTGTGTTGACGAAAAAGATGCACTGCCCGCCGATCATGTCCCACCAAATCGAAGCCCAGCGGGAGGGATAAGCGGCAAAACCGGCCTTCTGGCCGGCGGCGCTTATGCGCCGTAAATTCGTTTTGCCCCGCAAAACAAATTGCGCAGGGGCGGCTTTGCCGACCCCGAGCATTGAAATCTCCGAAGGGTGGAGCGAATAAAATGAGCGGAACCCAACAAAGAAGTCACGACTTTCGTCGTGACTTCTTTGTTGGACTATGTTGACGAACAAGATGCACCAATCCAAAGCCCCATCTCATCAAGCCGCAAACCAGCGGAGCGTTTGCGGCTTGAAAAGGAGGAGCAGCGAAATGAGTGCGCTCTGACTTTTTGAAAAAAGTCGGAGCAAACGATATAAAGCTTGCTCCGACGTGTCATGTGTTGGCAGAAAAGATACTGGATTTTTCGTTGCCCGCAAGGAAAGGAATGTTTGCAAAGGAAGCCATAGCCAGATTTTCCTTGCTTTTCAATTCCTCCGCAGGATAAGCTTGCACAGCAAACATGCACCAAAAAGGATGCGTAATCATTTACATTATAGAGTAATTTTATGGTGAATAGAGATTTAACACCTTTGCCTGCTCTATTAGCCATCTGCGCACCCGTTCAACGTATGTGGACCACTTGTCGCTCTCTGCGGCCTGCTCAATGATTTTAAGCAGAACAATTTTTCGATCCTGATTCATCCGCTCCACAATTTGATTCAACCAATCGTGACTATCCACAACTCCTGTAACCTGCTTCGCGCAATCAGTCGCTTCATCCGCTCCATCCACATCCAAAAGCAGATCATAAATGAATTTTTCCGGGCAGTTCCCCTCAGGCAGAGAAAACTGTGTAATCAGCGAAAGCGCGGCATCAATCTTATCGTCATGGTTCGTCTCTGTTCCGGACAGCAGCCTGCGCAGCTGCCTTTTCTTGTCCTCATCTGTCCGATAAACATCGCCATCTAAAACGATCAGCCGATGCTCAAGAGAATTCCCCTCAATCATCATCCCCGCTGCTAATGTAAATGCGTTTTGAGCCGAACCGATGTTTCGAATATTGACATATCTGGATATTCGTAATCCGTCGGAAAGCTGTGAGACAATGGCTTCCGCGAGGTCGTCCTCAACATAGACAGTGAGCGGCTGCGTACTTTCCCGGTTCATATCAAAAATGATATCCGGTGTTATCCGGTCGTATACCAGCGTTTTTTCTCTTGTGTGGTACAGATACCGTATATCAACAAATTCTGTCAGCTTCCCAATTTCAAGCGAGTGGGTTGTAAAAATAATTTGCAGATTCTTCCTCTGTGCCAAATCGGACAGCTGTTTTATCAGTTGTTTCTGTGCGTTGCTGTGAAGCAGCAGGTCTATTTCGTCAATCAGGATCAGGGAATATGGAGCCGCATGGTATACCACCGTCAAAATCTTGATCAGCCTTTGCTCTCCGGCACCCATGCTCAAGGCTGAGTAGTTGATATCCGATAAGGTGCGGACTCCAAAGAAATGCTTGTTTTTCACTGCATGATCTGTTAAGGATTGGTAGTCCTTGCATAATATTTGTGCCGCAGTGTGTACGATCCGTTCCGCCAGCCGATCCTCTGAGACACTTGTGTGATAGTCGATATAGGAAGTCTGACGCTCTTTTTCGATTTCAGGCAGTCCGGAATCAATCCCGAGATAAAAAACATCCCGCTTGGGCCGACTGGTATATCTGGGGGACCACCGATCCGTGCTTTTTCGATACTTGCGCTGATTCTCCGTCTGTGTGTTTTCGTCAAAATAGGTCAATACCATCTGACTGCCTTGCCAGGAAGCATCCGGTGTCGGGGTAAAAAAGAATTTCCATTTATGATCCTCGCCTTTTTCATCCGGGGAGAACATACAGGCCAGTGCGTGCAAAACGGTGGATTTTCCAACTCCATTAACACCCATGATGGCCGTCAGATTTTTCTCAAACAGAATATCCAGCTTTTTTAATCCCTTCAGTTTTTCGATTTGAAGGCGTCTGATTTTATTTCGTGGCTTTATAATTCTGTCTGTCGAAATTCTCTGTTCTGTCAAGGCATCGCCTCTTTTGTCAGAAACATCTTCTTCCAGAGGTACTCTGTATGCAGGCCAGTCTTCAAAGTGCGGCGTTTCTGTATTATGCTCCAAATAATTTCGGAGACTCGCGGCGATCGCCCGCACAATGTAGATATCTGGCGCCGACTGAAGCATTCGATATGCTTTAAACCGGTTTTTGCAATTGTTAAAAGGGTAATTTGGATAGCCTTTTAAATATGCGTATTCATTGTGCGTTATTCGCCGCATTCCGATCTCGTCCACAAGATAACACTCATAAGGACGAACGGATACCTGTTCGCCGCCGACCACTTCTCCCTTAAAATTTCTGTTATAAAGGGAAACAGGCGTTCAAGAGAATGCGTCCCAAATCGTCTTGGAACATTGCGATACCATGGTTCCACATCTTCCGGTGCTTCCCGAAATGGTATACGATATGGAGACTCATATATTGGCTTCGGAAAACAGAATCGCTCCGGGCCAATATCATTGCGAATTCCAACAAAATAGGCTTGCCTTCCATTCACTGGAAAACCGGAATACTCGCTCTCCCTGCATACTCGGTATGTTATAACATATCTGCGCCGTGCGGCAGTGCTGAGGAATGAGACGGATTTACCCTGAACCAACACAGCCGGAATTTGTATTAAAAACGCTTTTGGCTGATTGCACAAAATGAATTCGGAGAACAAATGCAGATAAGAATCCACATCGCCCTTTTTCTGATCCACGCGCTGCCTTGCAAGGCTCTCCGCAGGTATATCGGCCATCAGAATATCTGTGCCCGGAAGCGATGAAAGATTTTCAAGTGATATCGGCTCTGTGAAAATAGGGATATCCGGAACGATTCCGCGAAGTATCTCCTGTTTCACGGGATCACTTTCTGCGGCAGCTACAACAGAAAAACCACAATCGCGAAACGCAAGCGAGCGTCCGCCAAAGCCGGCATTGAAATCCACTACAGTAAATTCTGGAACTTGCATTCTGTAGACACCCCCTCTGCTGTGACCTAAATTATATCAAATCAGCGTGCTCAATGCAATCATTTGTCGAATCTACGAATTGGAAAGCATGGCTTATTCCATTCGGCACTATTAGCAACAACACTATGTAAATTTTCGTTCTCTCTTTTGTATGTTATCCTCTACCTCGAAGGAGGGAATCCTATGAAGTATTCAAACGAAGAAAAGCTATCCATTGTCGCACGCTATCAGCAAGGCGAAAGAATCACCGCTCTTTCCAATGAACTTGCTATCTCTCGTAGCACCCTGTACCGTTGGCTCAAATCGTTTCCTTCGGACAGCATTGGAAAGCCGTTGAAGTTTTCCTATCAAGAATACGCATCACTCCAACGCAAAGTTGAAAAATTGCAGAATATCATCACAATTCTGAAGTCTGTCGATTGTTTGGTATCTGCCCCATTGAAAGAGCGGCTGCATGCTTTAGAGCCGTTCTATGGAAAATATGAAGTCCATACGATCTGTGAAGCATTGGATGTTGACCGAGGTACATTTTATAACCACATACTGCGCAGCAAGCGCGGCAACGCCTGGTTTGATAAACGCCGTCAAGAATACTGCCAGATCATCCGTGATGTGTTTGACGAATATAGGCAGGTGTTGGGTGCAGAGAAAATTCGAACGATTCTCATTCAGCGTGGACACCAGGTCAGTGCGGAATATATTTCACAACTCATGCGTGAGATGGGCTTGAGCAGTGTTCGGTCGACAGCAAAAAAGGAATATTTAAAGCTTCGTGAGACGGAACGAAAGAAGAATATATTGCAGCAGCAATTTACTGCTGATCAGCCAAATCAGCGGTGGGTCAGCGATGTCACCTGTTTTAAACTTAGGGATCACTACTTTTATATTTGTGTAATTATTGACCTTTTCTCGCGCAAAGTGATCGCACATAAAATTTCAAAAAGGAACAGTACTCAACTTATCACCGCAGCATTCAAAATGGCGTATGAGGAACGCCAGCCACCGTCTGGTCTTATTTTTCATAGTGACCGAGGCGCGCAGTATACCTCCCATCGACTCCAGCAGCTCTTACATAAGCACAATGTAGAGCAATCATTTTCACAACCGGGTAAACCGCATGATAACGCAGTCGCAGAATCTTTCTTCGCATCGCTGAAAAAAGAAGAGCTCTACCGAAAGGATCATCCTTCCGATAGAGCATTTCAAGCCAGTGTAGCTTCCTATATTGAGTTTTACAATACCAAACGACCTCATCGCACATTGAAAAATCTGACGCCATGCCAAATGGAAGAGAGCTGCTGTGCAACTGTTAAATGAGACATCCGTGTTCGAATCGCCTAATTTACTCGTTTTCTACTACGTTTTGAGACGGTTTGTATTTTCGTGTCTCATATTTGCTTCAGCGCGCCACTCACTGAAATCCCTGTCATACCAAGACTTTCAGGACATAAAATGACCCCACCCAATCCTCAAGTCTCATCGACTTGTTCGAATTGGGTAGGGTCATTCATTTTGGTACGCCCGGTGCGATTCGAACGCATGGTCTTTGGAGTCGGAGCGGTGCTATGTGAGGTGTTTGCATCGCAGCGACTACTAAAAAGGCGCAGTTCACCAACATTTTGTGTGGTTTTTGTATGTTTTCTGCCCCTGTTGGGACTGCCGATATTCGGTGGCAGTAGCCTCGTAGTAGCCGCAGTGGCGTTGGCTATTCTTTGACCGGTGGCAGGAAACCCTCGACCTGCTGGCGGTATTCGAACTGCTCCTCGCGGAAGAACCGCTCCAGCAGGCTGTAATCCTGTTTTGTCTGCGCGGTATTCAGCGCATGATAATATTCTGCCTTGCGGCTGTCATTTACCACAAAGGGGATAATGTCGTTTTTCAGACATTCCTTAAACAGGATCAGCCGTCCGGTTCGTCCATTTCCGTCCTGAAATGGGTGAATGGCCTCATAATCTGCATGAAACTTTGCCAATCCGTGCAGATCATGTTTGTCTGCTGCATTGTATTCGTCCAGAAGTGTCGTCATGCGTGCGTGGACATCCTCCGGCAGCGCAGTTGTAATATCCGATACGATATTCCGGCGATTCTTGTATTCTCCGATCGGATAACCGTTTGCAATATCTTCAAATACGCCGCTTTTCAGCTTGTAATGATATCGTTTAATCAGTTCATGCGAAAGCGGCTCTTGATAGGTTTTCAGCATTTCATTGAACATCAGGAAGTGACCGGTCATTTCCTCCACGTCTTTTGCGCGAATCAGCGCATCTTCCGAAGTCAAGGTGCCGGTATCGAACAGAGATGCCGTCTGCTTTTCCGTTAATGTACTGCCTTCAATTCGGTTGGAATGGTAGGCGAGCGTTCTCTGTGCGAACGCGTATACGCCGCCGTGGTCATTTTTCTTCTGCTCGATTTGAAGACGCTGGGTAAGCCGAGTGGTAAAACTTTCTGCCATAGTTAGCTCTCCTGCTGTGCCAGATATCTGCTTTTATTATACCCAATCTGTTGCTGCTGCGCAAGGTGTTTACCGGTGCATCACCTTATACAGCAGGTCAAGGCAGGCGTCGGTTTCGTTGTCGAAGACAGTGACATCGTGCTTTTCACCGTTCACGGCGAAGAATACCTCCCAGCCCTGTTCGGTCCATTCCATGGAATAGCAATTCGTACCGAAATATCCGGCGCTGAAATCATACAATTCTTCGGGAACTTTCAGATAGACCAGAATAGAATGCAGCTGATGGATAGTTAATTTCGGCAGGGTTTTATTAACATCGCTATAGTATGTCATGCGATAAAGCAGATTATAACAGGCATCGGTTTCATTGGAGAATACCTCAATATCATATTTGCTGTTGCGTTCAATGCCATATACTTCCCAGCCCTGCGATGTATGTTCTATCGTTGCGCAGGCGTCCAGACGCGTATTATTGCCCAAGTCATAAGCCCTTGTAGGGACTTTCAAATAGTGGAAGATCGCACGAAGCTGATCTTGGTTCATTGTGGTCATGACACAATCACCTCTACAGTCGTATTAGAGCGCCCGGATTGTCAGCGGCACATTGAGCTCACGTGCCTTGTCCAGCGCAGCGGAAAATACCGTGAGAAAATCCGCGGTACCAATGGTGTACATGTAGTATTTTACGGTGAATGCAGTCATGACGGGGCCTCCTTTTCTGAAACAGAGATGTTTTACTTAAAGCGCTTCATAATCAATGGCATAAAAGACTTCGTATTCGTTCCGTGCGGCGTTGCACAGCAGCTCGTAGGCACGCCATGAGTCGTGAATAAAACGTTCTTTGGATTTCTCGTCGGGAAAACCTACGTAGGGGTATGTCTGCGGTTCATTCGTGTATAACGCATCGAACTGCTGCTGTACAGAAGTCAGCGCGTCCATCAATTCCTTGTTGGCTTGCAGGCTTTCGGGAATAATATTGTCAATTAATGTGCCATCGGAATCGTACAGCCACAGCGGATAGCATTGGTATTCGGGCATGAGCTTGAGTGTTTTTTTCATTTGGATCACCTTGCAGGTCTGAGTGGCTGTCCTTACCGGTGCATTACCTTATACAGCAGGTCGAGGCAGGCATCGGTTTCGCTGTCAAAGACGGCAACATCACACTTTTCGCCGTTCACGGCGAAGAATACCTCCCAGCCCTGTGCTGTCCATTCCATGGAATAGCAGTTCGTACCGAAATATCCGGCACTGAAATCATACAGGTCTTCGGGCACTTTCAGATAGACCAGAATGGAATGAAGCTGATGGATGCTCAGGGAAAGTCTTACGGAAAGCCCACGCATATGCATTACATGGTTAAGGAGCGCAAAACATGCATCGGTTTCGTTGTCAAAGATTTTAACGCTGTATTTTTTGCCGCGGTCAAAGCGGCACATTTCCCAGCCCTGCTCTGTATACTCCACATCATAGCAGGCCTCGATTCTCATACTTGTCCCAAGGTCATAAGTGTCGCATGGTACTTTCAGATAGCGGAAAATTGCAAGCAGCTGTTTTCGGTTCATTGTAATCATTGAGTAACCTCCTCCAAATATTCGCCAAGTAACTTTTCAATCGGTGCAGGCAATTTATATTGAATTCCGCCGCCCGGTTCGCCAAACGCCGGAGCGATTGTCCCTGCTTCTACATTTTCAATGGGTTTAATTACTCGATAAATGTGATATACATTTTGATTTTTGTAATAGGGCAATGATCGCATTTTATATGGTGTGCCTTTCGGCGCGGTAAAATCACCGCCTGGTCCGCCATAGCGGTCAATTAAAACACCAGTATCAAGTGTTTCTATATGCTTTGTCCCTGCCACAAATCCATCATCTAATGCGTATTTAAGGTAGTCAACATGACCGCTTTCATCAAGATATTTGGTATCACGGACAATAAGAGCATCTTCCGGCAGGTTGATTTCCGCAGCGTTTTGAGCCGCTGCATTTTCAAACGCCGCAACATCATCGATCGCTGCCGGTGCATATTTCTGCGCCAATTCATATGCGCCAAGCGCAATGGAGACAACGCCTATCGAATCCAGCCAATGCTCAAGCGATAGTGGCTTTTCCGGCGCGAACGCACCCTTTACAGTATCGGCCATACCCAAAGTCAGCCAGTTTGCAATGTTATACAGAGATGGACTTTCGGCAACAGCACTTGCGCGTGTTTTTAAGCCGTTATAAAACCCGCTGATCGTACCCATCGTGAGCCAATCAAGAAATCCGCCAAGCGTTCCGCGGCCGATACGCTCCTGCTGCGCCGATACAAAACCGTTCAGGAGTGCTTTGGCCTCAGCCGGAATTTGCAGGAGTCCGTCATACCAGTTTGTCGTTTTCGAGCTGAAACCGCCGGATGTTCGATTTCCGTCCATCCCGGTTTCATAAACCGGCACGATAACGCAGCGGCAATTGGGATGCAGCGGCGGCAAAAGCTCCTGCTGTACCAGTTCCTCCAGAGTAAATGTTTGTTCGCTCAGGCTCAGACAGGTTTCGCAAAGTCCAGCTTTATGTTCGACAACATGCCGAAATTCACGGTATCCTGCCTTAGCGAACTGATGCAGAAGATAATACCAGCTCGCCTGCATATAGGCTCCGTCGATGTCCCCGGCCAGCTTTTTCGCCGCTTTATTGAACACCTCAAGCAGCTCTTCAGCCATCTGATCGGCCGACGCATTTCGGCGCACACAATCGGCTGATTTGTCGGTCAGCATCTGCGTTGTCTGTGCATTAAACTGCTCCAGCTCAGCATTCAGCTTTTTACGCAGATCATCTGGCAGACTGGCATCGTTCATGATAAAAAGCTTTGTGTATGCGTTTATCGTATCATAAAGCTGTGCTTCTAACAAGGCCGAACGAGTGCAAAGCTGGCTCCGTACCTCTTTTTCTTTTTCGCCTTGCGGCGTGGGCAGCATTTCGCGTTCTTTGCGAGTCAGAAGACCGTTAAATACCGCATGCGCTTTTGTCTCTTCGTCGATGTTCATATGCCGGAGATAAAACCACGCCGCCTGCTCTCGAATTCGTCTGCTGGTGTTCTCTGCCTCTTGTAATGCGGCCATTTTTATTGCCTGCATGAAGTCCTCCTCTCAAGTCCGTTCTATCCGTGTGATTGATAGAATAGGACGAGATTCAGACTTTTGCAAGGTCAATCTTTTGACCATTGCCACGTTTACAGCATCATTTATTCGCCATGATTATTATTATTATATATCATGTTATTCCTGTGAAATTATAATTTGATTACACTCTCAACAATGGAATAAAGGCAGTTCAGATGAAATTTCTAAATTTCAGTTTTGAACGAGAATTCTATGTTTAGGAGTGAAAATTATGACAAACAAACAGGAAAAGATGATATGCAATAGCTTTGGTATAACGAAGCTGAAAGCGTTTCAAAAGGATGTAATCACAGACTTACTCAATGGTAAAGATGTACTTGGCTTAGCTCGAACCTCAGAAGGCAAGTCGATCTGCTTTCTCTCGATGATTGCTATGCACCCAAACGAATTACTGATTGGTATTCTCCCGACGGTTGCATTGATGCGGGACTTAGTGCAGCGCTGCGAGGACAGCGAAATCCGAGCGGGCTGCCTGTACAGCGGCAATGCGGAGAATACCAATATTATTGAAAGATTGAAGCATGGTAAACTCCAGGCGCTCTTTGTTGCACCGGAACGACTGAATGATCCGCATCTCTGGAAGGCAATTCAGAAGAACAAATACGCTGGCTTCGAGGGGCACAAGCACACGGTGGTGTACATCCGCTTGTCCAGTCTGCAGGAGCTGCTGACTTCGGTTAGCGGCAAGGTCTGGACAGATTCTGCCACCGGCAAGCTGCTGCGTGAGAATGGTCTGGTTGAGGTCGGCAAGGACGGCCATACCGCCAAATCAAAGTTTCCAAAACTGGGGCGGTTCGTTCCCCTAAATAAGGAAAACCTCGAAAAACAAGCAAAAATTCGAAAGTGAGGAAAGTAGCATGCCTGAGAACACCATTCAATTCATTCCGCAGCGTCGTTTCTACGACACGGCAACCGTCGCTGAAACCCATCGCCGTCTGCTCGCAGAGGGGCACAATATTTCGGAGAATGCTCTACGCGGATTTATCCGTCAGGGTATTCTGCCGGCCGTTAAGATTGGCCGGAAGTCGCTGTTGTATTACCCGAACGTCATCAAACTGCTGACCGAGGGCAACAACCATGTTTCGTCGGATGACGAGCGTCCGTCGTACATTCCGGCGAAAATTTCGGTATAAGCTGAAGCATGCGGTGCGTCCAAGCGGCGCACCGCATTATTCTGCACGAAAGGAGAGAAAAACGTGCCAAGTATTAAGAAAATTCGCACAAAGTCCGGCTTGAGCTTCAAAATCACGGTTTCGTGCGGCTACGATGAGCGTTACCGCAAGCGCTGCCACTTCAAGACGTGGAAAGCACCGGAAAACTGGTCAGAGCAGCGTGCCGAGCGGGAGGCCCAGAAAGTTGCTTATGAGTTCGAGAACAGCATCAAGCTGGGGTTTCAGCCGGACAACAACAAGACGTTTGCCGAGTATGCAGAGTATGTTATCGACCTCAAGGAGCATACCGGCACAAAGCATAGTACAATCGAGCTGTACAAACACCTGTGCGAACGCATTATCCCTGCGATTGGTCACATTAAGCTGACCGAGCTGCGACCGCAACACCTGAATCGCCTGTACATGGATCTTCTGCAGAACTGTACTAAGCATGTGCTTGACAAGGCACGCTTGAAGGCTGATTTGGGAGCGCTGCTGACCGAGCGGCAGATTTCGCGCGCCAAACTGGCCAAGCTGTCTCGCCTCAACGCAGTTACCATAACGGCAGCCTGCCGCGGACAGGTTATCCGTAAGTCCTCCGCAGACGCAATTTCTGCGGCGCTGGGTATACCGCCGCAAAAGCTGTTCGAGTACATCTTGAATACCGACCACCTCGCGGTTAAAACCGTTCTGCAGCATCATCGTTTCATCTCCACCGTGCTTTCGCAGGCGGAGAAGGAAATGATCGTAACCTACAATGCAGCGGCGCGCGCTACGCTGCCTCGCGCTCAGCGAAAGAAGATCAACTATTTCCAGCCGGAAGAGATCTTCCGCATTTTGCAGGCACTCGAGAGCGAACCGCTCAAGTGGCGGACGATTACCCATCTGCTGATCGTCACCGGTGCACGGCGCGGCGAGATTATGGGGCTGAAGTGGGAGAATGTTCACCTTGATGAGCGCTATCTTTACATTGAGGTTAATCTTCGCTATTCCAAGGCGCGCGGTATTTATGAGGAAACACCGAAAACCGGTGAAACGCGCTTTATCCCGATTCCGGATGAAACTGTCACGCTGCTGCGTGAATATCGTATAGAGCAGGAGAAGCTGCGCAAGCTGAACGGTGATCGGTGGCAGAATGACGAAGGTTTCCTGTTCACGAGGGATGACGGACAGGTCATGCACCCGGACAGCATTACCGCGTGGCTTAATAAATTCAGCAAACGGCATGACCTGCCGCATATCAATCCGCATGCGTTCCGCCATACGGTTGCCAGCGTGCTGATTGCTAACCATACCGATGTCGTTACCGTTGCTCGTCAGCTCGGTCATTCCAGTCCGGCTACGACCGAGATGTACTACGCGCACTTGATTGAGCAGTCTCGCGTGCAGGCAGGTGAGTGCATCGCTGACGTTATGCTGCGCCAGTACAAGCCGACAGATAATAATCAACAAGGCAAATAATCAATAAACGAAAAGAGCGGCATTGCCGCTCTTTTTTACTGTTCAGGCTACCACGTAGTAGCCTGTGCAGCAGCCTCGGTTTTATTTTGCTAAAGTAACGCTTGAAAATATAACAAAAAACCGCTCATTTCAACGAAACAAGCGGTTTAACATGGTACGCCCGGTGCGATTCGAACGCATGGCCTTTGGAGTCGGAGTCCAACGCTCTATCCAGCTGAGCTACGGGCGCGAGTACATGATATAGTATACCAGTCTTTCGTGGATTTGTAAAGCAGTTATTCCGGGGCATTTCGGTCGGTTTGGCCGGAAACGCCCCGGTTTGCATCTTACGCCTGCGCGTCGGCCGGCTGTTTTTTCTTTTTGCGCTTGCGATATCGGTCCTCCTCGGAGAAAACGCAGCCGCAGTAGTTCTGCATATACAGTCCCAGCTCGCGCGCCTTGTCCTGTCCCTCGCGGAAACGGGGCGAAAAATCGCGGTGCAGATACTTGACGCCGTACTTTTCGGCCATCTGCTCGCAGATCTGACGCATCAGCTCATGATTCTGATACGGACTGACGAACAGCGTCGAAGTGAACTGGTCATAGCCGTGCTCGGCGGCATAGCGAGCCGTCTCCTCGAAGCGAAGCGCATAGCAGGTCGCACAGCGGTTGTCCCAGTTCGGGTAGACCGCTTCAATAAACCTGCGCAGGCCGTACTCGTTTTCGATCTCCAGCTTGAGATCAATGCTTTTCGCGTACTCAACAAGCGTATTCTTGCGCATTTTGTACTCTTTCATCGGATGGATGTTCGGATTATACCAGAAACCCACCGGCTCGATGCCCTCCTGCCTCAGCGTGTCGATGCACGCGATCGAGCAGGGCGCACAGCAGATATGAAGAAGTGTTCCGGACAAAAAATCAGACCTTTCTGAAATGATACTTGGTTTTACGCTGCGTAAACGGGAAGGTTATCATTCCTGTTTATCCTTGATGGCTTTTAGAATAAAGCCGCCCATAATCGCAATCGGAATAGAAACAGAAAAGGAAACCGGCTCGAGAAATGCCCCAAGGACTCCGCCCAGGATTGTACATATGATCGCGAGAATAACCATGGCGATACCTCCGCAGATTCGGATTGACAGAGTGATTGCAGCTGCCTGTCATTATTATACCGCGTTTGTCTGCTACTTGCAAACCCCGTCGAAAAACGCTATACTGGAACTGAATAAAAATCGGAATTTTTATTAAAGGAGGCATATTCCAATGAAGGATATTGCATACTACAACGGAAAAATCGGCCGCATCGACGAGGTTCAGGCGCCGATCACCGACCGCGGTCTGTATTTCGGCGACGGCGTTTACGACGCCGCCATGGTCCGAAACAGGAAGATCTTTGCGCTCGACGATCATCTCGACCGCTTCTACAACAGCCTCAGGCTGCTGCGCATCGAGCCGCCGATGGAGCGCAGCGAGCTCGCCGCAACGCTGAACGATCTGGTCAGCCGTCTGGACAGCGACGCGCCGCACATGCTGTACTGGCAGTCCACGCGCGCCGCAGCGCACCGCAAGCACGCCTTCCCGG
>ENA-ORSQ01001022-ORSQ01001022.1-human-gut-metagenome-genome-assembly--contig:-NODE-1022-length-15868-cov-6.040283_pt1 | contig 15868 bp, 14 predicted proteins | sample MGYA00241900_ERZ509164 | MGnify/ENA primary metagenome ERZ509164 (study PRJEB26280, sample SAMEA2338807) | human gut metagenome | biome: human gut; feature: human-associated habitat; material: faeces...
CCCCCAGCGGTACCGCCAGCACCAGTGCCAGATCCAGAAAGATGTTCAAAATCGTGGACACCGCCAGAAACAGCAGTGTGGTGGAGCTATTGCCCATGCCCCCTAAAATGCCGGCGTTGAGATTATAGCCGATGCTGCCGACAAGCCCCGCACAGACCACCAGCAGATAGGTCCGGGTCTCTGCCAAGGCGGCGGGGTCCACCCGTAAAACGGTCATCAAGGGATGCACCAGCAGCAGCGCGGCGGCTGCGGCAAAGTTTACCAGCAGCAATTCGTCCACAAAAACAACTGTTTTCATTGCAAAGCACCGCCTTATGGTTCTGGTAGTCTATTTTTCACAAATTTGCGAAAAAACTTGTCACACCAGAAAAACCCGCATGAACAGTGCAGTTTTGCTACAAAAGCCGGGACGATGTTTCACAGTTTTTACACTTTTTTCAAAAAAGTACTTGAACATTTCTGGAAAGTGTGGTATATTATTGCCATCCTAATAAGGATTGAGCCGGAAACACCGGTTCGAAAATATTTTTTCTATTTTTGAAGGGAGTAATTCATTATGATGATGCCTGCAAATTTCTCTGCTGTGTCTGAGAACGAGATGACCTACGTTATGGGTGGTAGCATTGCTGACTACCTGGCACCCGCTATGGGCGCTGCTCAGTGGCAGAACTTCCACAAGAACCTGGTGACCATCGTTGGTAACAAGTACGTTCAGGGCTTCCTGGACAACACCGTCGGCGCTGTGTTCAGCGGCACCTGGACCCCCGGCGACGGCCTGACCGGCTTCGGCGGCCAGTTCAGCACCATTTGGAAGAAGAACTACACCGATAATGTGACCGATGAGTCCACTGGCGCTCAGAAGTTCGGCTACGGCGCTCTGGGCGTTGTGAACAGCATCCTGAACGTTGCTGGCAACCTGGCTGCTATCTACAACCTGGGCTTCGGCACCGCTAAGAACATCGTTGGCGAGGGCGTCTACAAAGCTTAAGTAATCAGCTTGACTGATAGGCTCATGCTTGCGTGACTGTACCCCTAGGGGTGCAGGGAACATACTAGCATAATAACACCCCCGTAGGCTTATGCCTGCGGGGGTGTTTTTTTATCCCTTCCGTCTCGCTGCGCTCGCCAGCTCCCCCAAGAGGGGCGCATTTCCCACGTTCACACTTCTTTTACCAGTCTGTTACTTTCCGTTTTATGCGGTTTGTGGTATACTATGGTCAACATGGGTCACCATGGCTACATTGAAACAGACAGGATGTGAAATCCTCTTATGAAAGACGGTTTTTTAAAGGCAGCTGCCTTTTCGCCTGCGCTGCGGGTGGCAGACTGCACCTATAACGCGCAGCAGGTGCTGGCGCAGCTGCAAGCTGCCGCGCAGCGGGGGGTAAAGCTGGCGGTTTTCCCGGAGTTTTGCCTTACCGGCTACACCTGCGGCGACCTGTTTTTGCAGCGCACCTTGCAGCAGGGCGCACTGGATGCACTGGAGTGGCTGCTTGCGCAGACCCGCGCACTGGACACCGTAGTGCTGGTGGGCTTGCCGCTGCTGGTGCACGGCAAGCTGTACAACTGCGCTGCCGTGCTGTGCCGCGGGCAGCTGCTGGGCATTGTGCCCAAGACCTACCTGCCCAACTACGGCGAGTTCTACGAAAAGCGCCAGTTCACCCCCGGCTCCACCGAGGTGGAGACCATCACGGTCTGCGGCCAGCAGGTGCCCTTCGGCACCTCGCTGCTCTTCCGCTGCCGGGAGATGCCGAGCTTCGTGCTGGGCGTCGAGATCTGCGAGGATCTGTGGAGCGCCCTGCCGCCCTCCACCTTCCACGCCCTCGCCGGGGCCACCGTCATCGCGAACCTTTCGGCCAGCGACGAGACCGTGGGCAAGGCGGAATACCGCCGGGCATTGGTGGAGAACCAGTCCGCCCGTCTGCTCTGCGGTTACCTGTACGCTTCCGCCGGGCACGGCGAGAGCACGCAGGACATGGTCTTTGCGGGCCACGACCTCATTGCTGAAAACGGCACCCTGCTGGCCGAGGCGGCTCCCTTCGCGGGCGGCCGCGCCGAGACCGAGCTGGATTGTCAGCGGCTGGAGGCCGAGCGGGCCCGCAACACCAGCTTTGAACCCTCCGCCGACGGCTATGTGACGGTGGAGTTCAGCCTGACCCCCGCCGACGCCGTGCTGACCCGCTGGGTGGACCCCACCCCCTTCGTTCCCGGCGACCCCAAGCGCCGCGCCGAGCGCTGCGAACTGATCCTGAAGATGCAGGCCGACGGCCTTGCCAAGCGGCTGGAACACGCCCACGCCAAAACGGCGGTCATCGGCATCTCCGGCGGGCTGGACAGCTGCCTTGCTTTGCTGGTGGCCGTCCGCGCTATGAAGCAGCTGGGCCGCCCCACCACCGATGTGCTGGCCGTGACCATGCCCTGCTTCGGCACCACCAAGCGCACCCGCAGCAATGCGGAAATTTTGTGCGACGAACTGCACGTCAGCTTCACCGAGATCGACATCGCCAACACCGTCCACAGCCATTTTGCCGACATCGGGCAGGATGAAAGCGTGCTGGACGTGACGTTCGAGAACGGTCAGGCCCGCGTCCGGACACTGGAGCTGATGGACACCGCCAACCGCACCGGCGGCCTCGTGGTGGGCACCGGCGACCTTTCCGAACTGGCGCTGGGCTGGGCCACCTACAACGGCGACCACATGAGCATGTACGGCGTGAACGCGGGCGTACCCAAAACGCTGGTGCGCCATCTCGTCCGGTACGAAGCCGACATTGCCGCCACGGCAGAGCTCAAGAACGTCCTGCTGGACATCCTCGACACCCCCGTTTCCCCCGAACTGCTCCCCGCCAAGGACGGCGAGATCGCGCAGAAGACGGAGGACCTCGTGGGCCCCTATGAGCTGCACGACTTTTACCTTTATTATGTGCTCCGCTTCGGCTTCGGCCCGGCAAAGATCTTCCGCTTGGCCAAGGCGGCCTTTGCGGGCCGTGCCGAGTACCCGGACGAAGTGCTGTACAAGTGGCTGCGCAACTTCTACTGGCGGTTCTTCGCCCAGCAGTTCAAGCGCAGTTGCCTCCCCGACGGCCCCAAGATCGGCAGCGTGACCCTCTCCCCCCGCGGCGACTGGCGGATGCCCAGCGACGCGGCGGCGGCGCTCTGGCTGGCCGAGCTGGAACAACTTTTCCCCCACGAAGGATGACCCATGAAACAACATTCCAAACTTTTCGTCAACCTGATCTTTGCCGCGGTGATTCTGGCCGCTGCGGGCGTTCTGTTCGCCCTGCGTGCCACCCACACCACCCCCGGCAGCACCTTGGAGGCGGAGCTGATCTACGGCGACGCCAACACCGTGCAGAAGTTTTCTCTGGACAAGGATGCGACGTATGACGTGGACACCGGTATCTACACCGTCCACATCGAGGTCAAGGACGGCGCGGCCCGCTTTGTAGACTCGCCCTGCCCCGACCACATCTGCGAAGGCTACGGCTGGCTCTCGGCAGAGGATCAGTCGGCCACCTGTCTGCCCGCCCGCGCGGTGCTGACCATCGTCCCGCTGTCCTGAGGGACCAGTCGAAAGGAGTTTTTCGATGTTCGATGAAAAAGATACTTCCCGGCATGTGCACCGGGGTGCCCGGAACGACCCGGACAAAACGGTGGTGGTAGACAGCTCGGCGTTCTTTGCGCCCGAAACGGCCCAGCCGACGCCGCCTCCGCCCGCCAAGAAGCCCCCGAAAAAGAGCAGCGCCCCGGCCCCGCACCCGCCGCTCTTCCGGAAATGACTACAAGCCCCCGAAGCGAGGTTCCGTTTTGCTGATCGTACAAGCCATCCTCAGCGTGGCGGCGTTCATCCAACTCTGCCGCACCCAGATGCTGCCCACCCTCTACCTCGTCATCATTGCGGCGCTGCTGGTGCTGTTCTGGCTGCTGGTCAAGCGCTGTCAGGAATACAAGACCCCCGGCACCGTTTCCCGCGTGTTCTCGGTCGTTCTGTGCGCCATGCTGGCCGTCGGCTGCGTCTGGGCGCAGCAGGGCCTTGCCGCGTTGGATAACGTCACCTCCGGCCTGATCTCCGGCGCAGAGGCCAACAAGATCACCAAGGAGCCTTTTGTGCTCTACCTCAGCGGGGTGGACAACCGCGGTGAGCTGACCGAAAAAGCCCGCAGTGACGTGAACATCCTCGCCGTGGTCAACCCCACCACCAAGCGGGTCGCCCTCATCAACACTCCCCGCGATTACTACGTGGATCTGGCGGGCACTGACAGCAAGGATAAGCTGACCCATGCCGGCCTGTACGGTGTGGAGACCAGCATGGCCACGCTGGGCAACCTGTACGGCATCCAAGTGGACCACTACATCCGCATCGACTTTTCGGGCTTCATCAGCATCATCGATGCCGTAGGCGGCGTGGACGTCTACTCCGATCAGGCCTTCACCTCGGTGGGCAGCCCCGGCTACTATGACCCCACCACCTTCGCCGAGGGCTGGAACCATCTGGACGGCAAGAGCGCGCTGGCCTTTGCGCGGGAGCGCCACGCTTTCGCTTCCGGCGACATCCAGCGCGGCATCAACCAGATGAAGGTCATCGACGCCATGGCGAACAAGCTCAAGTCCCCCACCGTTCTGATGAGTTTTTCCAAGCTGATGGACGCCGTTTCCAACTGCTTCGTGACCAGCCTTTCGCAGGAGCAGATCTCCGCGCTGGTCCGGATGCAGCTGGGGGACCTCGCCAACTGGGACATCGAGAGCTGCTCCGTGACCGGTTCCAGCGGCAAGAGCAGCCAGTGCTACTCCGCCAAGGGCCAGAGCCTCTACGTCATGAAGCCCGATGAAAGCTCCGTCAGCAAGGCTAAGGAGCTGATCGCCTCTGTTCTGGGCGGCGAGGGCACCGTCAGCGACACCCAGCAGGCCCCGGAGAAGACCGACGTCCACACCCCGACCGCCGACCCCAACGCCGCCGTTTCCGTGCCGGAGACCCCGGCTGACAGCGTGATCGTGGAGGAACCGGCGGAGAGCATCCCGGAGGAGGAAGTGCCCGCCGACGAGCCCCCCGCGGAAACGACCCCGGAACCCCCGGCTGACGGTGAGCAATCCGCTTCCACCGAAGCCCCGGCGGAGGAGGCCCCCGCCGAGAGCGATTCCGGCGACGGTTCCACCGAGGCACCGTCCATCTCCCTGCCTACGCAGGAGCAGGTGGAACAGGCGGCTTCCTCCCTCCATCAGGCCGCTTCCACCGTGCTGGATGCCCTGTTTGGTTCCAGCTCCGGGCAGTAAATAGCCGCAACAAAAAATTCCCGAACCGTTTGGTTCGGGAATTTTTTCGCTTTAGATCCGTTTATTCCGCGTCGCCCAGCTCGAAGGTCTTGACGGAAGCGGTGCCGTTGCGGCCGGCCTTGTCGGCACGCAGATACTGGCGGGTGGTCTCGCCGTTGGAGGTCACATCTGCCACATACACGGTGTTCTCCTCAGCCTCGATGGGGAACTCCTCGACCATGCCCTTCATGGGCTCAGCGCTCAGGTCCTCGTAAGCGCCATTCAGCTTCCACAGCTTCATGGTATCGCCGTTGGAGAGGGTGAACTCGCCGTAGCAGTCGGCGTCGTAGGTCTTGCCGTTCACTTCCATCTGCTCGGTGCTGACCACGCTGGCCGCAGCGGCTTCGCTGGAAGCGCTCTCGGAAGCGGCCACAGAAGAGGCAGCCTCGGAGGATGCAGCAGTGGAAGAAGCAGTGGTAGAGGAGGCGCTGCCGGAGCAGCCCGCCATGGACAGGGCCAGCACAGCAGCAGCCAGTGCAACGCCCATCGCACGATTCAGTTTCATTGTATGAACTCCTTTGTTTGTTCCAATCCTACATTTGCCCGCCCTCAAAGAGCTGATCTACTCTTTGCTCACGGACAGGCAAGAATCAGTCTACCACAATGGAGGCCACACTTCAAGCATTTTCGTGGATTTTGTTGCCATTCTGTGACTTTTACTTCAGGATTTCCGGCAGAATGCTCTGGCCGTCGAGGGTAGAGGCATCCACGCTGAGGTAATCGCAGATGGTGTGGGCGATGGTGCCGAAGCAGAGCTTGGTGCCGAGGTCCACGCCGGGCTTGACGCCCTTGCCGCAGATCAGGTAAGGCACATACTCACGGGTGTGGTCGGTGGTCTTGGTATAGGAGGGGTCGCAGCCGTGGTCGGCAGTAATCATCAGCAGATCGCCCTCCCGCATACCGGGGACGAAGTCGGCGAGGAAGCGGTCGAACTCGGTGGCGGCGGCGGCATAGCCCGCCACATCGCGGCGGTGGCCGTAGAGCATGTCGAAATCCACGAGGTTCACAAAGGCGAGGCCCTCAAAATCGCGGGTCTGCAGCGCCTTGGTGAAGGCGATGCCGTTGGTGTTGCCGGTGGTTTTGATCTTTTCCGTCACGCCCTCGCCGTCGAAGATGTCGAAGATCTTGCCCACGGCGATGACGTCCCTGCCCGCATCTTTCAGCAGGTCCAGCATGGTGGCGCGGGGCGGCTTCAGGCTCAGATCGTGGCGGTTGGTGGTGCGGTAGAAGGTATCCGCCGTGCGGCCGAGGAAGGGCCGGGCGATGACGCGGCCCACGCCGTACCCGCCTTTCAGCATCTCGCGGGCGATCTCGCAGTAGCGGTACAGCTCGTGTACCGGCACCAGCTCCTCGTTGGCCGCCACTTGGAAGACGCTGTCGGCGCTGGTGTAGACGATGAGGGCGTTCTCCTGCATCGCCTGTTCACCGTAGTCCTTGAGCACCTGCGTGCCGGAATAGGGCTTGTTGCAGAGCACCTTGTGGCCGGTCTTTTCCTCGAACGCATGGATCAGCTCCTCCGGGAAGCCGTTGGGGAAGGTGGGCAGCGGTTTCGGGCTGACGACACCGGCGATCTCCCAATGGCCGATGGTGGTATCCTTGCCCATGCTCTGCTCCTGCAGCCGGGCAAAGGCACCCACCGGAGCGTCGGACTTCTCCCCCGCCGTCACGCCGTCGATGTTGAACAGGCCCAGCTTTTGCAGGTTGGGGCAGTTGAAATTCGGGTGCTTCGCGATTGCGCCGAGGGTGTTGGTGCCCGCATCGCCAAAGGCGGGGGCGTCCGGCTCTGCGCCGATGCCAAAGCTGTCCAGAACGATCAGAAAGACACGTTTTTCCATAGATGGTTCTCCATTTCGTCTTTGTCGGTGTCCCACGGGAAAGTGAGACTTATTTCTGGCTCCATTATAAGCAAATCTTCCCCCGGATGCAAGGGCTTTCCCCGCGCTGCAGCACCTTACGAAATTTTAACCAAATCTTTGCAATCTTCCTCTTGCCCTATTGTATCCAACCGTTTATAATATAGAGTGGTGTGATTTTGAACCAAAGCCACCAAGGCGTCTTTCGCCGCGGCAAAAGGCCGGGGATCCTGCCCTTTGCCAAATGCAGCCGTTTGGGCTGCTGCGTTAAGATAGAGAGTAGTATTGAGAAAGTTGGAGGTACTGAAATGAGAAAAACGAAGATCATCTGCACCCTTGGCCCTTCCACCGACAAAGGCGACGTCCTGCGCGACCTGATCGCCAACGGCATGAACGTGGCCCGTTTTAACTTTTCCCACGGCTCTTACGAGGAGCACGGCGGCCGTCTGGCCAAGCTGAAGGCTCTGCGTGAGGAGCTGGGCAAGCCCGTCGCCGCCCTGCTGGACACCAAGGGCCCGGAGATCCGCCTGAAGGAGTTCAAGAACGGCGTCGAGATGCTGGAAGCCGGCCAGACCTTTACCCTGACCACCCGCGAGGTGGAAGGCACCAAGGAGATCTGCTCCATTACCTATAAGGACCTGCCGCAGGATGTCCACGAGGGCGGCACCATCATGCTGGACGACGGCCTGATCATGCTGCGCATCGAGAAGGTCACCGACACCGACATCACCTGCACCGTGCTGAACAACGGCAAGATCAAGACCAAGAAGGGCGTCAATGTCCCCGGCGTCCACCTGTCCATGCCGTACCTGAGCCAGAAGGATCGCGAGGACATCATCTTCGGCATCCAGAACGGCTTTGACTTCATCGCTGCTTCCTTCGTGCGCACCGCACAGGACGTCTACGACATCCGCAACCTGCTGAACGAGTACGACTCCAACATCCGCATCATCGCCAAGATCGAGAACCGCGAGGGCGTCAACAACATCGACAGCATCCTCGCTGCCGCCGACGCCGTCATGGTGGCCCGCGGCGATCTGGGCGTCGAGATCGACTTCACCGAGCTGCCCGGCATCCAGAAGAGCATCATCGACCGCTCCTTCTCTTTCGGCAAGCCCATCGTGACCGCCACGCAGATGCTGGACAGCATGATGGTCAACCCCCGCCCCACCCGCGCCGAGATCTCCGACGTGGCCAACGCCATCTATGACGGCACCTCTGCCATCATGCTCTCCGGCGAGACCGCTGCGGGCGCATACCCGGTCGAGGCCCTGAAGACCATGTCCGCCATCGCCGAGCGCACCGAGAACGAGCCCCACTACCGTGACGAGCGCTTCAAGGAGGCCCACGGCCAGATCAGCGTCAGCGACGCAACGGCTCACGCCGCCTGCCTGACCGCCGAGGACGTCAACGCCGCCGCCATCGTCACCGTGTCTGAGTCCGGCAACACGGCCCGCCTGCTGAGCAAGTACCGCCCCACCCAGCCCATCATCGCCTGCGTCATGGACGAGCAGGTGCAGCGTCAGCTCTCCCTGAGCTGGGGCATCACCTCCCTGCTGATGGGCCCCGCCCGCAGCACCGACGAGCTGATCGAGATGTCCACCGCACTGGCCCAGAAGAACGGCTACCTCCACAACGGTGAGCTGGCCGTCGTCACCGCCGGCGTCCCCGTGGGCGTTTCCGGCACCACCAACATGATCAAGATCCACATGGTCGGCAACTGCCTGTCCACCGGTGTGGGCGTGGGCCGCGAGAGCGCCGCTCTGACCAGTGCTTCCGGCAAGGCTTGCGTCTGCCGCACGCTGGACGAGATCCGCGCCAAGTTCAAGCCCGGCATGGTTCTGGTCGTTCCCTCCACCACCAACGAGATGCTGGAGTACGTCCGCGACGCCGCCGCTCTGGTGGTCGAGGAAGCCGGTCTGAACAGCCACGCCGCCATTGCCGGCAAGGCCCTGCTCAAGCCCACCATCGTGGGTGCCGTCGGCGCTTGCAGCCACATCCGCGACGGTCTGGACATCGCGGTGGACTGCGCACACGGCAGCGTCCAGCGCCTTCAGGCGTAAGAGGTGAGCGAGATGGAACGGATCGCAAGCTTTTGCGTAGACCACACCAAGCTCGACCGCGGCATGTACCTGAGCCGTCAGGACGGTGACGTGCTGACTTGGGACATTCGGATGAAGAAGCCGAACCACGGCGATTACCTCTCCACCGGTGCCGCGCACACGCTGGAGCACCTGTTCGCCACCTACGCGCGGAACAGCGCCTATAAGGACGGCGTCATCTACGTCGGCCCTATGGGCTGCCGCACCGGCTTCTACCTGCTGACGCGGGGCCTGACCCCCGCCGAGGCGCTGGCGCTGACCGTGGAATCCTTCCGCTTCATGGCCGCCTTTGAGGGTGCCGTCCCCGGTGCCAGCGAGGTGGAGTGCGGCAACTACCGTGATATGGACCTCCCCGCCGCCAAGGCCGAGGCCGCCGCCATGCTGCCCGTGCTGGAAGGTTTGACTGCGGACGAGCTGCACTACTAACTCCTATCAAACCAACGACCGGGAAGTCTCTTACCAAAGGGACTTCCCGGTCGTTTTTCTTTCTGATTATCTAATTTTTTCTCCGAAACTGTTTGGTGAGTGTTCTTGCGCCCTGAATCAATGCTTCTCGTTCGGTGTCCCAATGCTTCAGGGCCTGTTCCAGATGAAGTGTCAAAAGAGACGCTTCGTAGTAATTTTCCGTGTGGCCGCATCGAACATTCTCCCACGCCCACATGCTGTCCGGTTCAAATTCGTATGTACAGATTGCCTCGATCTGCGCACGGTGCTTCCGATACGCCTCCACATGCGTCTGCTTTTCTGCCGCATCCTTTTTATTGTACGGATCATAAAACCGAAGTGAAAGATAGGTTCCGTCTTGGTCACTATCCATCCGCCAGAAAATGCGATATCCGTCTTTCTGAGCGGGAAACAAATACTCCGCAATGACCATTTCCGTCCATGGTCTGCCAAAACTGGAGCCATGGTAGACCTCATAAAGAACGCTGCCTTGTTTCCAGAGCGTCTCCGGAAAGATCATCCGCATCAATGTATGCTGCGCGATCGCACTATCATTCAGCCGTTCCGGCTCCTGCAAAAAATCTTTCTCCCGCGCCTGTTGTTTCAGTTTTCGCTCCAGAAAGATAAGATAGGCGTCCAGAATCTCGCTTTTCCCTTGATAGGGTGTCAGGCATTGTAAAAACGCTTCACCGGTAATGGTGATGTCTGCATCTACGAGCCGGTCTGCATCATAGAGAAAGCCCGTCTTAAAATAAACCGTTCTGATCTCCACATTCTCATCGATGCCGCAGAGCCGCCGTTCTTCTTCGGAGAGCCGCGTCAGTCGTTCACGATATCTGCGGATCTGCTCCCCATGTTCCGAGCTGTCCGTCTTATCTTCCACCAAGATCACACGATTTTTTCCCGGCAGACAAATCAGAATGTCCGTTTTATAAAACTGCTGTACCGTTCGAAGCGTCTGTCCGCTTTCGACCGTCACCTCGCCCATTTTCTTCAGAAGGTCTACGGCCAACGGGTACAATTCCGTTTCCGGTTCATTCAGCCAATTCAGGCACCAGCAGATCACTGCGTCCTGCGACAATTCACTGGTTGCATAGTCAAAAAGATTATTCATAGTTTGTCCTCAGATCAACCCCAGCTCCGCGAATTCCTTGGCGATACCGTCCTCGGAGACGGCGGGGCAGATGCGGTCACAGCGTTTTTTCAGGTTATCTGAGCCGTTGGCCATGCAGACGCTGATGCCCACAACGTCGGTCATCTGCAGGTCGTTGTCGCTGTCGCCGAAGCCGATGGTGTCGGCCAGCGAACAGCCGAGGAAGCTGCAGATGGCCTTGATGCCGGTGCCCTTATCGAACTTGCGGTTGATGAGCTCGCCGTTCACGATGCCGCCGCCCTCGTCGCCGAGGCGGGATTCGCAGAAGACGAACTGGCTCTCGTACTGCCGCTTGACCTCGGTAAGGCACTCCTCGTTCGGCGCAATGAAGACGATCTTATACACCGGTTCGCCGTGGTACTTCTCGATGGGGCAGATGGTCATGCCGAACTCCATCATTTTGCGCCAGCGCTCGGCCTCACTGTTGGCCTTGCCCGGCGTTTTGGGGAAGAGGTTGGCGAACCGCTCGATCATCTTGATGCCGCCGTAGGTCTCGTCCCGCACTTCCAGCGTACATTCGGCCCCGGCGCGTTCCAGCGCGGCTCGCAAGCCGCTGACCTGTTCCGGCTCCATGGGGATATCCACCAAGATCTTCCCATCGCAGCCCACATAGCCGCCCGCTGAGCAGACAAAGCCATCGAAACCGTAATGGAAGAGCGGCTGGGTCATCCGCAGGTTCCGCCCGGTGCAGAGGAAGACCTTGTGGCCGTTGGCGCGGGCGCGATGGATGGCGTCCACCGCGCTTTCCGGGACGATCATTTCGCCCGGCGGCAGCAACGTGCCGTCAATATCCAGAAAAATCAGCTTATGATCCATACTTTTATCCTTTATCATCAAAGGGAGCCTCGCTCCACGATCTGATAGCCCAGCGTCACCTGACGCACAGGCCCGCTGCTCCCATTTTCTTCCAGCATCTGCAGCAGGATCCGGGCAGCCTCCTGCCCCACCTGCTTCTGGTAAAAGCGCACCGTTGCCAGCCCCGGTTCCATCATGCTGCCAGCCCAGCTGTCGCCAACGCCTGCAAGACCCACATCCTGCCCCACATGCCGTCCTGCTTCCCGCAGGGCACGCATAGCACCAAAGGCCACCGTGTCAGTCACGCAGACCACACCGTCCAACTGCGGGCAGCGTGCCAGCAGCTCTTCCATGCAGCGGTGCCCTTCTTCCATGGAAAAAGCGGCGCAGTAAGCGCGGGGCAGACCATCTGCGTTTAGTCCCACCTCCCGCAGTGCATCCTGCACACCCTGACGGCGGGCTATGCCGGTGGCGGCGTCCTGCTCGCTACCGCCGATATACACGATATTTTTGCGGCCATGCTCCAGCATCTTCCGGGTCAGGTCGCGGGCAGCAGAGCGGTCGTCGTTATAAACGCAGGGCAGGTCTGCAAAACGCTGCCCTGTTACTACCACGGGCACACGGCAGTCCTTCAGCGCCTTGCACAGCTGCGGGTTGGAATCATAGCCCAGCAGGATGATACCGGCCACATGATTGCGCTGCAGCGCTGTAAGATATTCCAGCTCCATCTGCCCGTCCAGCTCGGTGTCTGCCAGCAGCATCAGGTAACGGCTGGCCCCCAGCTCGGCTGCAATGCCGCTGGTGATCTGCCCCACCGACTGGGAGCTGATGCTGGGCACAATGACCCCCACCTGACGCACCTTGCCGGTGCGCAGGGTCTGCGCCGCAGTATCCGGGCTGTAGCCGGTCTTTTCCACTACGGCTTGTATCACGGCGCGCTTCTGCTCGCTGAGGGGGCCGCCGTTCAAATAGCGGCTGACCGCAGCGCTGGAAACGCCTGCCATCTTTGCAATATCACTGATGGTCATGGGGTTATTCTCCGTTCCCTCTCCGGTGGTAATGTGTAAACGTTTTCATGCTTATTATAAATCCGTTTCATATTTCCCGCAAGAGGTGCAATGACCGTTTTTCTGTGGGGCTGCCCGCTGCTTTTTTGGTGATTTTACACAATCCAAACAATCTTGCTTTCTGATTTACCGCCAGAATTGCGAAAACCCTTGCGCTTATACAAGTCCCATGCTGATGGCGCGTGCTATAAGTCCCAGCACCAGCGCTGCCAGAATAATACCAAGTGCCACCCTGCTCTCGCCGCCGGTCTGCTGCTTTTTGCTGCGGGAGGCTGTGCCGCGGCTCTGCTTTGTACCGGTGCTGCGGCTGCGGGCAGAGGTGCTCTGCCGCCCGGCAGTGCTTTTGGTGCTACGGACAGTCTGGGGATTGCGGGGCTTTGTGCGGGCGGCGGCTTTTCCCTGCTGTGCGTTCTGCGGGCTGCTCTGACGCACTTTAAGGGGCTTGCCCTCGCTGCAGCGGCTCAGGTAGTCCTCTGCCTCGCGGTAATACTGCGCCAGTTCGTTTTCCTTAAAGGCAGTACCGGCGTAGCCCTCCTCCAGCGCCTCAATGGCTTCGTTGAACAGCAGGGCTGCCTGTGCGCCGTCTGCTGCAACTGCCGCGTGAGCAGCTTCGTTGCGGGCGGTGCGGATGGCGTTGCAGGCATGGCGGGCGGCAGAGGGATGTGCCGTGTTGCCCAGCAGGTCCAGCGGGCGGGCGGCATCGGTCTCCGGGTCCAGCAGCACCCGCATACACAGGGTAGTGTCCAGCTGCTGCCAGCTGGTCTTGCCGGTAAGATCCGGCATACGGTCGTAGTAATCCGGGCTTTCCTGCTTGCGGGCAGCAATATACTCCAGCAGCGCATCCAGACTGTGCGCCCCGGGCTTGCGCTCCCAGTGCCAGCGCAGCAGGCGGCGGCTGATCTCATCGCAGGCGGTCTTGATCTCAAAAGCCACCTGTAAGGCTTGTTCCGGCATGGTATTTCCTTTCTGTGCAGTGCACACAAAAGGCGGAGAAGGCACGCTGCCCCCTCCGCCGGGATGATCTTATTTTACAGCACGAACTGGTAGTACACAAAGCCGCACAGTGCAATAGCTGCGCACAGGATGGCCGTAATGGGCGGCACCCAGCGGATCAGCGCTTCTGCCACGCTGTCCCGGTTGTCCTCGTACTCCTCGTACTCTTCGTCCTCCACAGGCGCGGGCTGACGCACCGGAGCCGGACGACGGGCGGGGATCACGCGGGTGCCCTCGTCTGCCGCAGCAGCGCCGGAAAGCGGTGCGCGGGCAGAGGCATCCAGCACCCGGGTAGGCTCCGAGACAGGCTGGATGGGGTCAGCCTTTGGCTCGTAGACCGGTGCTCCCACGACCCGGGTGGGCTCTTCTACAGGAGCCGCCGGAGCAGCAGGGGCTGCGCCCACGATGCGGGTAGGCTCCTCCACCGCAGCGGGCGCTGCGGGAGCAGCTGGGGCGTTAAGGGGCATTTCCATCTCGTCTGCCGGGGCAGCGGGCTGCAGCAGAGTGTTCAGCGCGTTCTGCAACAGGATACGGTCACAACCGCACTCCGAGCAGTAAACCGTGTCCTCCTCGGTGGGGTGGAAGGCGCCGCAGGCGCAGTACCAGCCGTTCTCGAACACCTGCGGCTGATACTTGAGCCCGGTGCGGTTCATGCGGGCCTCCAGCGCCTTTTGCAGCTCCGGAGCCAGACGGCGGGGTGCGGGCAGACGCACACGCTTGATGCCGTCCAGATGCACCACGCGCTTGCCGTTGTACACATTGCACAGGGTAACATCCACGCTGGTGATGGCCTTGGCCGTGATGAACACAGCATCATCCTGCCCAAACAGCTCGCCGGGTTTTACCTGCAGATCCCGGTACTCGAACTTATCCTCGCACAGGATCACGCCATCCACGCCCTTGCACTTGAAGTGGATTTCCAGTGCGGTCAGGGTTACGCGGGAAATATTCTTGAAGGTCAGGCAGACAGCGTGCTCGCCGCTGACGTCTCCCTTGAGCAGCTCCACGCAGACAAACTGCACCGGACTGCCAGGGGTATAGTAGTTTGCGCGGGTCTGTGCGACCGGGTTAAAATTTTCCTCCACGATGCTCGCTCCTTTCCTAAAAAAGCTTAGTCCTGCTGCTCCGGGGCGTCCGGCTGCGGCATTTCCGGCTGGGCAGGCTCGGCCTGCTCGGCGGGTTCTGCACGCTCGGCAGTCTCCGCAGGCTCTGCGGGCTGCACCGGGGCGGGCTGCATGGTCTGGTCGGGCTGTGCCTGCTCGGGCTTTGCATCCTCGCAGGGAGGCAGGGTGCCGCCGGCCATAATGGTGTTGAACTGCTCCTCGTTGAGCTTTTCGCGCTCCATCAGAGCCTTGGCCAGCGCATGGAGCTGGTCGATGTGCTCGGTCAGGGTGCGGCGGCAGGTCTCGTAGGCCTCGTCAATGATATCGCGGGTCTCGCTGTCGATCTCGGCAGCGGTGGTCTCGCTGTAACCCTTGCCCTGACCAAAGTCGCGGCCAAGGAAGGTCTCCTCCTGCGAGGTGCCGTAGACCACGGGGCCCAGACGCTCGGAGAAGCCGTAGCGGGTGATCATCTGGCGTGCGATGTTGGTAGCCTGCTGCAGGTCGTTGGAGGCACCGGTGGAGATGTCCTCCAGAATCAGCTGCTCGGCCACACGGCCGCCCAGGCTGGACACGATATCCTCAAACATCTCGCCCTTGGTCACATAGCTGCGATCCTTCTCAGGCAGATACATGGTGTAACCGCCGGCCTGACCGCGCGGGATGATGGTGATCTCGTGCACGCGGGGATGATGCTTGCAGTAGAAGCCTGCCACTGCGTGACCGGCCTCGTGGTAGGCGGTGAGTTTTTTCTCCTCCGGGGTGACCACGCGGCTCTTCTTCTCGGGGCCAGCCATCACCTTCATGGAGGCTTCCTCGATATCCTCCATGGTAATGGCCTTGCGGTTGCGGCGTGCAGCCAGCAGGGCCGCTTCGTTGACAAGGTTCTCAAGGTCTGCGCCCGCAAAGCCTGCGGTGCGCTGTGCAATGACCCTGAGAGAGACATCCGGGGCCAGCGGCTTCTTTTTGGTGTGGACCTTGAGGATCTCCTCACGGCCCTTGACATCCGGCAGGCCCACATAGACCTGACGATCAAAGCGGCCCGGCCGCA